>JRHI01000090.1_pt1 | contig 92577 bp, 85 predicted proteins | sample 215371 | NCBI WGS metagenome assembly JRHI01 (sample SAMN02929681, study PRJNA255918) | sediment metagenome | biome: cave system; feature: Ice Cave; material: Sediment; isolation source: sediment from deep within a dark volcanic ice cave with no known source of... ... | reverse complement strand
CTGCCCAGGTGGGGCCAGTCGACGATGCCGTTCCTACCGCTGGGTATACTTCCGCGAACGTGACCGATCAGCCGACGCCTGCCGCGGTGTTCGGAGCAGCAACGGGGACGCCGGTGCCGGTCGGCACCCACCTGCTTGCGCTCGGCGACAGCATCGCCGCGGGGATCGGAGCCTCCCATGTCAGCTCCGGGTGCATGAGCGTGCTCGGCGACGAGCTGCGGGCCCGCTGGAACGGCCTCGCGCTGGTCAACCTCGCGATCCCCGGCGAGTCGAGCGCGTCGATGCTCCTCCCCAGCGGCCAGCTCGAGCGTGCCGAGGAGCTCATCCTCACGGTGGCGCGGAGCGGCGGCCGGGTGAGCCCGCTGGCGGTCTGCATCGGCGGCAACGACATCATGGAGGCGGCGCTGCTCGGCGACGAGGAGGCGCGCCGGCAGTTCCAGGCCAACCTCGGCGTGATCCTCTCCCGCCTCGACGCCGCGCTCCGCGCCACCGGCTCGTCGCTGGTCGAGGTGGGCTGCGTCCAGACCGTCTACATGCCCTTCGAGCCCGACGTCGTCGACGGCGGCAACCACGGCGCCGATGCCCACCGCATGGCCCCGCGACGGTCCACGGGCGGCGGCTTCAACCGGATCATCCGCAACGCCGCCGCCGTCCGCGGGCTCCGTCTCATCGAGGTGAGCGGCCGCTTCCGGGGGCGCTGCGGCGAGCTCACCTGGGTGCGCAGCGGCGACATCCACCCCACCGACGGCGGCCACGCCCTGATCGCCAGCTTCTATCTCGAGGCCTGCCTTTCCGACTAGCTCAGCGCCAGAGGGTGCGCAGCTGGGTGGTCACATCGAAGGGTCCTCGCCGCGCTGGAGCTGGGCCACCGCCGCCGGCCGCCGCAAACATGCCATGGGGTGTCATGTTTCGACGCGCAGGCTGGGTCCGCACACGGTCGCAGAGCACGGGGGAGCAGACATGATCGAGGTCTTCCGCGAGAACCCACGGGGACCCTTCAGCCTCGACGCCGCCCGCGCCCTCTTCGGCGGCTGGCCCCAGCTGGCGACCCGGACCGGGGCTCCGCTGGTCGCCGCCTTCCCCCTCGAGGGCTGGACCGGCTCGGCCGCCGTGGTGGTGGAGCAGACAGCCGCCGGCGAGGTGGTCGCCGAGGTGCACGCCCCCGCCGGTGAGCACCGGCGCGCCTGGGACCAGGTGCGCGCCGCGCTCTCGCTCGACCACGACGGCGCCGGGTTCGCCGCCGCGGGCGAGCGCGACCCGGTGATCGGCCGCCTCCAGCGCGAGCTGGGCATGGTGCGCCCGGTCTGCAACCTCAGCCCCTACGAGGGCTCGATCGCGCGGGTGCTCGGCCAGCGCATCTCCATCGCCCAGCAGCGCCGGGTCCGCGACCGGATGGCGGACGCCCTCGGCGACGCCGTCGAGATCGAGGGCGCACGCTTCGCCGCCTTCCCCCGCCCCCAGGTGCTGCTCGGGGTCGACACCTGGCCGGGGATCGAGGCGGAGAAGCTGGCCCGCCTCCACGCCGTCTGCCGCGCTGCCCTCGAGGGCGAACTCGACCGCGAGCGGCTGCGCGCGCTGCCGGTGGCGGACGCGCTGGCCCGGCTCCGGCGCATCCGCGGGGTCGGTGACTGGAGCGCGCAGGGCATCCTCCTCCGCGGCGCCGGCCTCGCCGACGAGGTGCCCGACGACACCGTGACCCGGCAGGCCGTCGAGCGCGCCTGGGAGCTGGAGCGGCTGCCCACCCAGGCGGAGGTGCTGGAGCTCGCCGAGGCCTGGCGCCCGCTGAGGATGTGGGCGGTGGTGCTGCTCCACATCTGGCTGCGCAACCGCGGCGGCGGGATCGACCGCGCCGCGCTGGGGCGTCCCCGCGCCGCCTGATCCGGGGACGTCCTACGGGGCCACGGGTACCCGGGAGAGGGCGGGCGCCATCCCGGCCAGCTGGCGGAGCCGGTTCACGTTGGCCAGGTCCGGGCCCTGGCCCTCCCCGGGCACCTCGAGCATCCACGGCACCGAGCCCAGCCGCGGGTCGTTGATCATCAGCCCGAAACCGGCGGTGCCGATGAAGCCCTCGCCGATGTTGGCGTGGCGGTCGCGCATGCCGCCGAGCTCGACCCGCGAGTCGTTGGCGTGCACCAGGGCGAGGCGGTCGAAGCCGACCGCGGCCTCGAACCCGGCGAGCGCGGCCTCGACCCCGGTGGGGGTGGCGAGGTCGTAGCCGTGGGCGAAGGCGTGGCAGGTGTCGAGGCAGACGCCGAGCCGCGGGTCGTCGCCGGCGACGTCGAGAATGGCGCCGACCTCCTCGAAGCGGCAGCCGACGCAGCCGCCCTGGCCGGCGCTGTTCTCCACCAGCAGCCGGGCCGGGGAGGAGGTGCGGTCGAGCACGTCGCGGAGCGCCGCGCCGATGGTGGGCAGCATCGGCTCGAACCCGGCGCCCTTGTGAGAGCCGGGGTGGAAGACCACCCCGTCGGCCCCCAGCCGTGCCGCCAGGTCCATGTAGCGGACCAGCGAGCCGACCGAGCGCTGGAGCAGCACCTCGTCGGAGCTGGCGAGGTTGATGAGATAGACGGCGTGGAACCAGTGCCCGCCGAGGCCGGCGGCGGCGGCCTTCTCACGGAAGGCCTCCGCCGTCGCCTCGTCGATGACCGGCGAGCGCCAGGTCTGGGGCTGCGACGGGTGGGTCTGGATGACCTCCGCGCCGATCCCCAGGGCCACGTCGACCGCCTTGTCGATCCCGCCGCGGGTGGAGACGTGGCCGCCGATCAGCACGGGATGGAGACTACTGCTTCTGGAGGAAGCTGATCCCGTAGGTCTCGGGCTGGAGGCCGACCGCGGTCTGCCAGGCCTCGGCGATCGCCTCCGGGGTCCAGCGTCCCTCGGAGTAGGCGACGCTGATCTCCTTGGGGTGCGACCAGAGGGCCAGCTTGTCGCCGCCCAGCCCGATGCACTGTCCGGTGATGCCCGCGGCCTGGTCGCTGGCGAGGAAGACCGCGAGCGGGGCGACGTCCTCGGGCACGCCCATGCCCCAGCCCTTGCGGATGGTGTCGGGGATCGGCTGCCCGTTCTCGGCGGCCTCGACGATCCCGCCCATGCCGGGGATGCTCGCCACCATCCGGGTGAGCGCGTTCGGGACGATGGCGTTCGCGGTGATGTTCAGCCTGGCCAGCTCCATCGCCCAGGTGCGCGCGAACGCGGCGATGCCCGCCTTGGCGGCGGCGTAGTTGGTCTGGCCGAAGTTGCCGCGCTGGCCGGCGATCGAGGACACCACCATGATGCGGCCGCCCTCGCCCTGCTCCTTCATCCGGTTCACCGCCGAGCGGACGCAGGTGAAGGTGCCGCGCAGGTGGGTGGTCATGACCGCGTCGAAGTCGTCGTCGGTCATCTTCCAGAGCACCCGGTCGCGGAGGATGCCGGCGTTGGTCACCATGATGTCGAGCCGCCCGAAGGCCTCGACGGCGCGCCCAACGAGACGGTCGGCGGCCTCGGCCGTGCCCACCGGCACCACCTCGGCGACGGCGCGCCCGCCGGCGTCGGTGATCGAGGTCACCGCCTCCTCGGCAACGTCGGCGTCGACGTCGTTCACCACCACCGCCGCCCCGGCGTCGGCCAGTGCCCTGGCGTAGGCCCGGCCGATCCCCCGGCCGCTGCCGGTCACCACCGCCACCTTCCCGTCGAGCGAGATCGTCATGGAATCCGCGTCTCCTGATCGAGGGGGTTTTGCGGCCGCGGTTCGCCCCTCGGACGCTCGCCACGCCTGGCCGCGGGCACCGCGGAAGGCGGCGCCCGAATGGTCAGTGTGACGGAGACGGCTCGATGCGTGACTTGGCGCGAGCGGCGCGATCGAGGAGCAGCTCCCGCTCGCGGGCGTTCTGGGTGAGCGACGCCGCCCGCTCGAACTCCGCCGCCGCCTCGCGGTCGCGGCCGAGCCGCGCGAGCAGGTCGCCGCGCACCGACGGCAGCAGGTGGTAGGCCCGGAGGGACGGCTCGCCGGCCAGCCCGTCGACGATCTCCAGCCCCGCTGCGGGACCGAACGCCATCGACACCGCGACCCCGCGGTTCAGCTCCACCACCGGCGACGGGGCGAGCTGGGCGAGGGCGTCGTAGAGCGCCGCGATGCCCTCCCAGTCGGTCTCCGCCGGGGTCCGCGCCCGGGCGTGGCAGGCGGCGATGGCGGCCTGGAGCGCGTAGGGGCCGAGCGCGCCCCCCAGCCGCTGCGCCCGGGCGAGCGCCGCCAGCCCACGGCGGATGAGAGGGCGGCTCCAGCGGCCGCGGTCCTGGTCGAGGAGGAGGACGGGCTCTCCGGTCGGCCCGACCCGGGCGCGCGACCGCGACGCCTGGATCTCCAGCAGCGCGACCAGGCCGTGGACCTCCGGCTCCATCGGCATCAGGCCGGCGAGGATGCGGGCGAGGCGGAGCGCGTCCTCGCAGAGCGCGGGTCGCATCCAGTCGTCCCCGGCGGTCGCCGAGTAGCCCTCGTTGAAGACGAGGTAGATCACCTCGAGCACCGAGGCGAGCCGGGCGGCGAGCTCTGCCCCCGCCGGTACCTCGAAGGGGACCCGCGCCTCGGCGAGGGTCCGCTTCGCCCGGACGATGCGCTGGGCCACCGTCGACCGGGGGACGAGGAAGGCGCGCGCGATCTCCTCGGTGGTCAGCCCGCCGACCAGGCGGAGGGTGAGCGCCACCCGCGCCTCGGTGGCCAGCACCGGGTGGCAGGAGATCAGCATCAGGCCGAGCAGGTCATCGCCGCCGTCCCCGCCGGTGCCGAGCTCGCGGCCGATCTCCTGGTGCTTGCGGTCGAGCCGCTCCCGGCGGCGGAGCAGGTCGATGGCGCGGTGCTTCGCGGTGGCCATGAGCCAGGCGCCCGGGTTGACCGGGACGCCCGACTCGGGCCACTGCTCCAGGGCGGCGACGAAGGCGTCCTGGGCGAGCTCCTCGGCGACGGCGACGTCGCCCACCATCCGCGCCAGCCCGGCGATGAGCCGCGCCGACTCGATCCGGAAGACCGCGTCGATGGCGTGATGGGGCTCCGACGCCGGCACCGCGACCCCTACTTGCTGTCCGCGGTCCGGGCGCGCAGCTGCTCCTCGGCCTCGCGGAGCTCCGGGGTGAACTCGGGCCCGAAGTCGTCGGCCTCGAAGAACTGGGGATCTCGAGCTGGGCCTCGCCGTCACCGTCGAGCGCGGGCCAGCGCCGGGCCCACTCGACCGCCTCCTCCATCGACTTCACCTGGATGACGGTGTACCCGGCGATCAGCTCCTTGGTCTCGGTGAAGGGGCCGTCGATCACCGTCGGCGTGCCTGCCGAGAAGGAGACGCGTGCGGCCTTGGAGCTGGGGTGCAGCCCGTCGCCGTCGAGGAGCACGCCGGCGTTGCCGAGCTCCTCCATGTACGCCTGCATCGAGGCGAGGAGCTCGGTGCTGGGCATCACGCCCGCCTCGGTGTTGCTGTCGGCCCTGCGGATGATCATGAATCGCATCGTGGTGTCTCCGTGCCGTCGGTTCGACGCCCGGTGGACCGGGCCCTACTGGGACATCGATCGGGCGATGGCGTTTTTCGACATCGCCGGTCAGGCCGCCTGGAAGCGTGACCCGACGGCCAGCACCAGCACCAGGTAGCCCACCCACGGCAGCGCGCTCAGCATCAGCAGCGAGCCCCGGGTGCGGCCGTCGTGGAGCAGGCCGAGGGTGTAGACGCCGGCGAGCAGGGTGAGGATGCCGTTGACCAGGCCCAGCGGCCCGGGGCTCCAGTTGGTGAGGGCGAGGCCGACGGCACCGGGGAGGCAGGCCTGGAAGGCGGTGGCGCCGAGCACGTTCCCGGCGGCGAGGCCGTCGTCGCCGCTGCGCACCCAGAGCACGCTGTTGAACATCTCCGGCAGCTCGGTGGCGACCGGCACCACCACCACCGCGAGCAGCAGTGGCGAGATGTGGAAGGCGTGGCCGGCCTGCTCGACGGCGCGGACGAAGAGCTCGGCCCCGGCGATCAGCATCGCCACGGCGAACGCCAGCTGGAGGCCGACCGCCAGCCCCGAGGGGCACTCCGACCGCCGGGTGAGGTGGAGAGGCTCGGGATGCTCGGTGGCGGGGTCGCTGCCGGAGAGGGTGGCGCGGACGTGCCGCGCGTAGAGGACGATCAGCCCCACGGCGAGCGCGATCCGCGCCCCGTGGGGCAGGGCGATGGCGACCAGCAGCACCGCGAAGCCGGCGAGGAAGGTGCCGAGGTCGCGGCGCACCTGGCCCATGTCGGGGTGGAGGTGGCGGTCGCGGCGCCGCACCGCGACCGCCGCGCCGGTGATCGCCACCCCCAGGGTGAGGAGCAGGAAGGGGGCGCCGACGATGGCCCCCACCGCGACCGCGTCGGAGTCGGCGCCACCGCGGATGATCGCGACCAGGGGGACGGTGGTCTCGGGCAGCGCCGTCCCCAGCGCGGCGAGCAGGCTGCCGGTGGCGCCGGCGGCGAGCCCGAGGCGGAATCCGGCCCACTCCACCGCGTTGGTGAAGAGCTCGGCGGCGACCACGATCAGGAGGAGGCCGCCGACGAAGAGGCCGGCGTTGGTCACCGGGCGGCGCTCACGAGGTGAATCGGAAGCCTTGAAGGCGGACCCAGGGGACCAGCACCGCGCTGCCGTCCTCGCCGAGCTCGAGCCGGCGCTCGTCGCTGATCCCGCGCACGCGGCTCAGCGCCTCGACGATCGACTGGGTGAAGCGCAGGTCCTTCACCGCCGCGCCGAGCCGGCCATCCTCGATGAGGAAGGTGCCCTCACGGGTCATCCCGGTGATCACCGTGCGCAGCGGGTGGACCACGCGCACGTACCAGAGCCGGGTGACGTAGAGGCCGCGCCGGACCCCGGCGACGAGCTCGGGCACCGGCGTCGTGCCCGGGTCCATGACCAGGTGGGTGGCCCAGGGCCCGATCGTGTTCGGCTGGGGCAGGCCGTGGCCGGTGGAGGCGACCCCGTCGTGGATCGCGGTCGGGGTGTCGTAGACCACGTCGCGGCAGACCCCGGACTCGATGCAGGTCACCCGGCGGGTGCTCACCCCCTCGTGGTCGAAGGGGAACGGCCGCACCATCGGGTCGGCGGCGTCGTCGCGGATGCCGACCTCGGGGCTCATCAGTCGTTCGTCGCGGCGCATGAAGCTGCGGTGCTCCTGGACGGCGAGGGCGCTGAAGCCGACGTGGGAGAGGTAGGCGACGAGCTCCTGGACGGCGTACGGGGCGAGCACCACCTCGTACTCCCCGGGGTCGGCCGGCCGTGCTCCCTGGTTGCGCTCGGCGGTCTCGATGACCTCGGCGGCGACCGCGGCGGGGTCGAGGTCGCCGGCGTCGACGGCGTGGCGGTCGGCGTAGCCGGCCCCGTCGCCGCCGCGGACCACCGCGCTGAGGCTGGCGGCGGTGACCCGCCCGTGGCGGCGAACCCCGCGGCTGTTGACCACGGCGCGCTGGGTGGCCCGGGTGCTGTAGGAACCGAAGGCCTCGAGCCCGCGCGCCGCCGCGGCGGCGATCACCGTCGCCACCCCCTCGGCGCGCTGCTCCGGGGTGGCGGCGGCGGTGGCCTCGCTCCAGCCGCAGGGGCCGTCACCGCCGTCGGGCTGGGGCAGGGGTGCGAGGTCGTCCTGGGCGGGGGCCAGCCGCCGCGCCTCCTCGGCGTTGCGCACCAGCCGCTCGATCGCGTCCGCGCCCCCGCCGCGCAGCTCGGCAACCCCGACCCGGCCGTCCGCGACCACCCGGAGGCGCAGGCTGAGGCCGGTCTCGGCGACGTTCTGGTGGACGGTGTTGCGGGCGAAGCGGGTCAGCGCCAGGTATGGCTGCGGGTCTGCACCTCGTCGTCGCTGGTCGCGGTGGCGTCCATGCCCCCGCCGGACTCGACGATCGTCTGCTCCAGCCGCGCCCCCTCGCTGCTGGCGAAGAGCCGCCGCTCGTGGACGAACTCGAGCGAGCTGTCGCGCACCGTGACCGCGGGCACCCGGGCCATCGCCGCGTCGGCGGCGAGCAGCACCTCGATCTTGCGCTCGAGCGAGACCGAGAAGGGGTCGACGGCCACCGGGGTGACGATCCTCGCCGGTCGCCGGGGTGAGCGGCGCCAGCCGCACCGGGGCGCTGCGCAGCCGGGCCCCGGCGCGGGCGATGCGCACCGCCCGGCGCACCGCGTCCTCGGCGCCGCGGGCGTCGATGCGGTCGAGGCCGGCGAAGCCCCAGGCGCCGTCGACGATGACCCGCACCCCCACGCCCTCGTCCTCGTGGAGGGCGACCCTCGCCACCCGGCCGTTCTTGACCTCGACGGTCTGGACGGTGCGCACCACCACCCGGCAGTCGGCGTACGAGGCGCCGGCGACCACCGCCTCGTCGAGGGCCCGCTCGGCGACATCTCGCACGCGACGGCATGCTACACGCGGCGTCCCCGGCTCAGGCGGACACCGCCGCACGCTCGGCGAGCACCCGCTCCTCGACCACGTGCGGGTCGGCGGGACGGCCGAGCAGGTAGCCCTGGGCGCCGTCGCACCGGAGCCGGCGGAGCACGGCGAGCTGCTCCTCGGTCTCCACCCCCTCGGCGACCACCTCCAGCCCGAGCCCGTGGCCCATGGCGACGATCGCCGCCACCAGGGGGGCGCGGTCCTGGGTGTCGACGATCTCCTGGACGAACGACTTGTCGATCTTCAGCTTGTCGCCGGGGAACTGGCGCAGGCTGGCGAGCATCGAGTAGCCGGTGCCGAAGTCGTCGATGGCGATCCGCACCCCCATCGACCGCAGCCGGTCGAGGGTCTCGCGCGCGGAGCGCCCCTGCTGCACCGCCACCCGCTCGGTGATCTCGAGCTCCAGGTCGGCGGGGCGGAGGTCGTGGCGCGCGAGCACCTCGGCGACCCGGTCGACCAGCTCGGCGTCCTCGAACTCGGTGCCGCTGAGGTTGACGGCGACCTGCAGCCCGCCGGCCCCGGCCTCGCGCCACGCCCTGGTCTGGGCGCAGGCGGTCTCCAGCACCCAGGCGTCGAGGGCCCCGATCAGCCCCGCCTCCTCGGCGAGGGGGATGAAGCGGTCGGGGGGCACATTGCCGAGCACCGGGTGGTGCCAGCGCACCAGCGCCTCGACGCCCACGGTCTCGCCGCTGCGCAGGTCGATCTGCGGCTGGTAGACGAGATGGAGGTCGCCGGCGGTGACCGCCCGGCGGAGGTCGTGCTCGAGGGCGACCCGGTCGAGCGCCGCCTCGCGCATCCGCGGGCTGAAGACGACGTGGCGGCCGCGGCCCTGCGCCTTGGCCGCGTACATGGCGAGGTCGGCGTCGCGGAGCATCTCGTCGGCGCTCAGCCGGCTGGCGTCGCTGATGGCGACGCCGATGCTCACCCCGAGGAAGATCTCGCGCTGCTCGACGGTGAAGGGCTGGCGCAGGGCGTCGACCAGCCGGTCGGCGACCGGGGCGACGTGGTCGGGTCCGCCGGCGTCCTCGAGGAGGATGGCGAACTCGTCGCCGCCCAGCCGGGCGGCGCTGTCGGAGGAGCGCAGGCAGGCGGTCAGGCGCTTCGCCACGGCGACGAGGAGGTGGTCGCCGGCGGCGTGGCCGAGGCTGTCGTTGACCGTCTTGAAGTTGTCGAGGTCGAGGAGGAGGAGGGCGAACGGCCGCTGGGTGCGGCGCTGTCGGGCGAGGGCGTGGTCGATCCGGTCCTGGAGCAGCAGGCGGTTGGGCAGGCGGGTGAGCGGGTCGTGGAGCGCCTGGTCGCGGAGCTGCTCCTCCAGCCGCACCCGCTCGGTGATGTCCTGGGCGAGCACCAGCACCGCGTCGCGGCCCTCGAAGTCGGTGGCGTGGGCGCTGACCTCCACCTCGATGACGTCGCCGCCGCGCAGCCGGTGGCGCTGCTGCAGCCGGCGGACGTCGCGCTCGGTCGAGGGGTCCCAGCGGCGCTCGATCCCCTGGCCGTCGGTGATGTCGGCGAGCCGGCTGGTCAGGAACTCCTCGCTGGAGTAGCCGTACTGGGCGACCGCGGCGTCGTTGACGGCGATGAATCGCAGCGACGCGGCGTCGACCACCCACATCGGGTGCGGGTTGGAGGCGAACAGCACCCGGAAGCTGCGCTCGCTGATCCGGAGCGCCTCGTCGGCGGCGGCGCGCTCGCGCTCGTGGGCCGCGGAGCGGCTGGCGAGGATCATCAGGTTGATCTGCAGGGCGGCCACCGGCGCCAGGGCGAAGGTGAAGCCCCAGGGCCCGAAGTGGTCGCGGAGCACCACGAAGGCGACCGCCGCGTAGCCGTACATCAGGTGGTAGGGGCAGGCCGAGAGCGCGGCACGCAGGTGGACCAGGAGCGGCTTGCCGGTGGCGAGGGTCAGCACCCCGGCGATGAGCCCGTAGTTGATGGCGTAGTGGGCGGCCCCGGCGCCGATGCCGGCGAGGGCGTCCCGCACCGCCACCGGGCCGCCCATCGGAAGCAGGGCGTGGTAGGTGGCCCACGCCGTCACCCCGCAGAGCAGGCTGTTGGCGAGGTTGAAGATGCTCCGGAACCAGCCGCTGCGGAAGCGCACCGCCACCGCCACCGTCTCCGCCAGCGAGGCCGCCACCACTCCGAAGGGGCCGGTGGTGATGGCCAGGCCGAGGTGGAGGAAGGAGGTGGCGCTCACGCTCATCCGCAGCGAGCCGATCCGGGTGCTCACCAGCGACATCGCGAGGATGGCGGCGCACACCAGGGCGACCCCGACCAGGTCGGTGGGCCTGGGCATGACCCGGGCGGTGACGACCAGCGCCACCACCGCGACGATCGCGACGTAGGCGACCAGCGTCCGGCTGAAGGTCACCCGTGTCGGCGGCGGCTGTGGCCCCATGACCCGCGTCAGCACGCGGGCCAGCCAGGGGGGAACGCCGGCCCGGGTCGCACCAGCCCTCTGACGCTGCACGCCGGGGATCGTAGGGGGCATCTCGCGCCGCGCCCGTGCGGGTTCCTCCTTGTCACGCCACGGGAGCAGGCAGGACCGCCCCGCCACCGGGCCGTTACAGGGCCGGCTGGGGGGCGGCGGCCCGCTCCGGTCCGGAGATGGTGGCGGCGACCGTCACCAGGGCGATGCAGCACGCGGCGTAGAGGGCGTGGTCCCACCCCACCAGGGGCACCAGGACGGTGGCGAGGAGGGCGCCGAGGATCATCCCCGTGTACTGCGCCGCCACCAGCGCGGCCCCGGCGCGGCCGAGCACCTCCGGGTCGGCGCGCAGCTGCAGCTCGGTCGAGCCCCAGACCTGGTACATCGAGGCCACCCCCGAGCTGGCGGCGAGGGCGAGCGCCGCGGTCCACAGCCCCTGACAGAGGGTGAAGACGGCGAGCAGCACGATCTCGGCGAGGGCGCCGGCCACCAGGGTGCTGCGCATCACCCGGATCGCGCCGCAACGCATCACCGCCGCGCTGGTGAGCACCGAGCCGGCGCCGACCGCGGCGTAGAGGGCGCCCACCCGATCGGCGCCGCCGAGCCGCTCGGCGGCGGCGAGCACCAGCACCGCCGACGCCGTGGTGACCGCCAGCGCGCCGCCCAGGTAGGCGCCGGCCAGGGCGCGGAGGTGGCCGTCGCCCCAGACCACCCGCGCCCCGGCGAGCGCCCCGCGGAGCGCGCCGCCTGCCGCCCGGCCCCCCGCGGGCAGCGAGGCGAGGAGCAGCGCGGCCACGGCGAAGCTGGCGACGTCCACGTAGATCAGCACCTCCGGCCGGTGGAAGAGCGCCAGCAGCGGCACCGAGAGCGCCGGCGCCACCATCGTCGACGAGGACATCGCCGTGCTCAGCAGGGCGTTGGCGCGGGTCAGCTCGTGCTCGACGACCAGCCGGGGCAGCAGCGCGAGCAGGGCGGGGCGGGCGACCGCCCCGAACAGCTGTGAGATCGCCACCGCCAGGTAGATGGTCCAGACCACGTGCCGGCCCGCCGACACGATGATCGAGGTCATGAGCAGGCCCTGGAGGGCGGCCACCGCGGCGGCCACCTGCTGCGGCGGGAGCCGGTCGGCGAGCTCGCCACCCAGCACCGCGCCGGCCAGCCGGGGCACCACCCGGGCGAGCATGTAGATCGCCGGAGCCGCGCTCGACCCGGTGAGGTCGAGAAGCAGGACCACGATGGCCACGGTGCTGAACCAGTCGCCGTAGAGGGAGAGCGTCGCCGCGGTGATGTAGCGGGGGAAGGGACGCGTGGCCGGCTCCTCCTCCTCTCTCCTCGCCGGCCCGGCTCAGCCGGCCCGGGGGGTGGTCTCCGGAAGCGGGCGATCGAGCAGCTCGATCGGCGCCTCCTCGGGACGCCGGGTGACCGGCAGCACCAGCGCCTCCGGCATGACCGCCTCGACCGCTCGTGCCAGTCGGGTCGCGACCGCGGCCGCGCCGGCGGCGTCGACGTCGGGGAGGAGGACGACCAGGCTGCCGTCGGTGGCGCGTCCCACCGTGTCGGTGGCGCGGAGCGCACCCCGCACCGCGGCGCCGATCTCGGCGCCGGGTGCCCACACCCGCACCATCGAGAGCGGACGTGGCACGCCGGCGGCGAGGTCGGCCTCGGCCTCCGCCCACAGCCGCGTGGCCCGCTCGTCGAGGCTGCGCGCCGCCAGCTGCTCGGCGGGGACCCCGAGCCCGCGCAGCCGGCGCTCGCGATCCTCGTCGCGGCACACCCGCAGCACCAGCGAGGTGAGGGCCTCGAGCCGGAAGGGTTTGATGATGACGCCACGCAGCCCCAGCCGTGAGCCCTCCTCCACCTGCTCGGCGTCGGGGACCACGGTGGTGCACCAGACGACCACCGGGCTGTGCTCGCGGTGCAGCTCGTGGAGCACGCGCATGGTCGCGAGGGCGTCGATGCCCGGGCTGCGCGGCTCCACCACCATCAGGTCGGGGCAGTTGTCGATGGAGCGTTGCACCGCCGCGGCGGGGGCGCCGAAGCACTCGACGGTGAAGCCGGCGATGCGCAGGAGGGTGGTGGAGATCAGCTGCATGCTCGCCGAGGCGTCGACCACGAAGGCGGTGCGCGGGCCGATCGCCTGGTCGGGCCGGATGCGCCCGGTGCCCTCGGGGACGACCTCGACGGGGATGGGCACGCCGCCCGCCGGGGCCGAGGGCTGAGTGAGGTCCTCGTGCGCCAATGCGTCTCCTCGAGTGGGTACCACGCTGAACGGGCGTTCGCGCAGTATCCGCTGTCGAGGGTGGCTTGCCAAGGGCGTCAGGCCTTCGGACCGCGCGCATCCCCGGCGCGCGCTGCACGCCGGGGACACCAGCAATCGTTAGGGCCAGTGCCAATACCGTTGCCGGGCGCCATCGCCCGGCAGGACATCATCGCGACAGCACCGCCATCCGGCGGTCATCGCCGCGCCCATAGAATCCAGCTCGGTCAGGAGCTAGACCCAGCTTCCGTGGATCTCGTGGCCGGTCCAGGTCGCCATCAGAATCACCTCCTTCTGTCGGTCTCCGGAGAGCGCTGTCACGCTGCCGGGGTGTTCCCCCGACGCCCGGGGCGAGTTCGAGGGTGCTCTGGAACAACGCCGCCCGCAGGGAAATACTTGCGGCGTCGCCGGACCCTCAGGTCGCCTTGCGGTCGGAGGCCTCCACCGAGTCCGCCCACCGGGCGTGACGGCGGCGCGCGAAGTCGAGCCGCACCCGTCCGGTGACGATGCCGCGGAGCGCGCCGCGCGTCGAGGGCAGCAGCAGCGCGATCACCAGGTGGCCGACGACCAGCGGGTACATCGCCTTCATCAGCAGCAGGTGCCAGGTGTCGGCGGCCTCGCTGAGGCTGGTGGGCAGGTGACCGCCGCCGAACATCAGCGTGCCGGTGACGGTCAGCCCCACGGTGGCGGCGGCGGTGAGCACGGTGTTGAGCTTCTGACCCGCGTTGAAGCGACCCTGGGCCGGCAGCGGGCGGCGGCGCAGGCGCGCCGGCAGCCACACCCGTGCCAGCCAGCGGGCGTCGTCGCGGTCGAACCACTCGACGTCCCGCCAGAGCCGTCGCAGCGTGCCCGGGCTGCCCGCGGCGACCAGCAGGAAGAGCGCGCAGAGCGCGACCGCGGCGTCGAGGTGGATGCTGCGGATCAGCTCGCGGCGGTCGAGCACCGGGTTGTCGCCGGGACCGAGATAGAGGCCGAGGCCGCTGAGCAGCAGGATCAGGAAGAGGAGCGCGTAGGTCCAGTGCAGGGTGCGCTCCGCTCTGGTGAACCTCTCCACCAGCCGCGGGCGCGGCTCATCCACGCGCAGGCGGCGGGGTGTAGACGTAGGCGTTGTCGTCCCAGCCACGCTGCTCCCAGAACCCGAGGTCGTGCACCGGCTTCACCTCGATGCGGCGCAGCCACTTCACGTTCTTGTAGCCGTACATGTCGGGGAACACCAGCCGCAGCGGGGCGCCCTGCTCGCGGATCAGCGGGCGCCCGTTCAGCTCCCAGGCGAGCACCGCGTGGTCGCTGCGCGCCTGGCCGATGGTGAGGCTGTCGGTGTACACGCCGTCGCCGGCGTAGAAGGTGACGTGGCGGGCGCCGCCGTTGGGACGGTTGGCGTCGATGAGATCGCGCACCCGCACCCCGCGCCAGATGCAGTCGCGCACCCGCCAGCCGGTGACGCAGCGGAAGGTGGAGCGGATGGCGACGTTGGGGAACGTCCTGAGGTCGGCGAGCCGCAGGATCATCGACCCGTCGACCCCGGAGCCGTCGACGGTCAGCCGCCAGGAGCGCTCGGTGAAGGTGGGGATGTCGCCCACCGAGTAGTAGCGGAAGCGTTCCGGCGGGACGATGTTCGGATGGATCCCCTCCAGCGGCTCGCGGTCGTCCGGGGTCATCGACCCCACCGGCACCGCGGTGGCGACGTTGCCGGGGGTGGCGTCGTCACCGGTGTAGGCGAAGCGGGTCACGGCCAGCCCCGCGGTGCCGGCGCCGAGCAGGGCGAGGAAGAGCCGGCGGCCCACCGGCCGCCCGCGGACCACGTCCTCGGGACCGGGGCTCATGTCCCGGTTATACGCCCGGAGGTGTGACCGGAGGATGACGCCGTGCGATCCGTCCGCCGGTGAGCCGGCCGAGGCGCGCCGCCGTGCCCTGCAGCGGCTCGGCGACGGCGGCGAGGAAGTGCAGGGTCCGGTCCATGCTGGCGATGAGCTCGGCGAGGCGGTCGAGCCGCTCCGCGGTCTGGTTCAGCGCCGGCACCAGCTCGGGCAGCGGCTGCTGGAGCTCGACCAGGGTCGGCATCGTCACCTCCATCGCGGTGGTGGATGCGGCCACCCTGGCCATCTCCGCATGGATCGCGGGAAGGCTCCGGGTGTGCTCGGCGACCTGGGCGAGCTGCGCCGAGATGTCGGGAAGCATGGTGATCGCCTCCACCACCTCGGGAAGGCGCGCCAGCGTGCGCAGGATCGCGAGCGGAGGCCCGGCGATGCGGCGCAGCGCCGCCTGGGGCTCCCGGGTCACTCCGGCGCCGTTCTCGCGCCGGCGCGGACCCCGCGGGTGAGGTGGTCGGCGGGGTCGAAGCGGCGGGTGCGCAGCCGGTATCCCCAGGTCGACCCCGGCCACAGCGTGGTGTTCCGGCCGGAGGCGTCGAGGTACCAGCTCGCGCAGCCGCCCCTCATCCAGACGGTGCTGCGCATCCGCGCCTGGACGTCGTCGACGAAGGCGGCCTGCACCTCGGGGCGCACCTCGACCGAGCCGGCGCCGCTCGCCGCCAGGTGCCGCAGCGCGCCGGCGATGTATGCGAGCTGCGCCTCGATCATCAGCACGATCGAGGTGTGCCCCAGCCCGGTGTTGGGGCCGACGAGCATGAAGAGGTTGGGGAAGCCGGCGATGCTGGTGCCCAGGTGGGCGGCCATCCCGGTGCGCCAGGCGTCGGCGAGCAGCAGCGCGTCGCGGCCGCGGAGCCGGCGCATCACCGGCGAGTCGGTGACGTGGAACCCGGTGCCCAGGATGATGGTGTCGACCGGGCGCTCGACGCCGTCGCCGCCGACGACGGAGTGCTCGCGCACCTCGGCGACGCCGCTGGTGACCAGCTCGACGTTGGGCCTGCTCAGCGCCGGGTAGTAGTCGTTGGAGAGCAGGACCCGCTTGCAGCCCATCGTGTAGCTGGGCGTGAGCGCGCGACGGAGCTCGGGGTCGGGAACCTGGCGGCGCAGGTGGAGCCGCGCCAGCCGTTCCGCCGCCCTCATCAGCCGCGGCGCCCGGGTGAAGCCGAGCACCGACGACTCCCGCGACCAGTACACGCCGAGCCGCGCCAGCCGCTGGGCACCGGGGAGGCGGCGGAACAGCCGGCGCTCGAGCCCGGTGATCGGACGGTCGACGCGGGGCATGATCCACGGCGGGGTGCGCTGGAAGAGGTGCAGCCTGGCGGCGCGCCGCTGCACGTGGGGCACGAACTGGATCGCCGAGGCGCCGGTGCCGATCACGGCCACCCGCTCGCCGTCGAGGTCGTGGGCGTGGTCCCAGCGCGCCGAGTGGAAGACGGTGCCGCGGAAGCGGTCGAGCCCGGGGATGGCGGGCACCGACGGCTCGCTGAGCGGCCCGGTGCCGAGGATCAGCACCCGTGCGGTGAGCGGGCCGCGCGAGGTCCGCAGCCGCCAGAGCCGGCGATCCTCGTCCCAGGCGGCGTCGAGCAGCTCGTGGCCGAGGCGGAGGTGGGGGGTCAGCCCGTGCTCGCGAGTGCAGCGGCGCAGGTACTCCTGGATCTCCGGCTGCGGCGAGAAGCTGCGCGTCCATCCGGGGTTGAGGGAGAACGAGAACGAGTAGAGCTGGGAGGGGACGTCGCAGGCGCAGCCCGGATAGGTGTTGTCGCGCCAGGTGCCGCCGACGTCGCCGGCGCGCTCGAGGACGACGAAGTCGTCGACGCCGTCGCGCTTCAGGCGGATCGCGGCCCCCAGCCCGGAGAAGCCGCTGCCGACGATGGCGACGCCGGCGTGGGGCACCGGGTCGCCGCTGCCGGCGGGCGTGAGGACCGGCGGGGCGGCGGCCGAGCCGGACTCCAGCAGCGTCACCCGCTCCTCCCGTCACTAATATGTCATCGAACAATGTATCACCGAACCCTGGCTGATGCAAACGGGGCGGCGGCCCCCGGACCGGTCGCCGACGCCGCCTGGGGCTGCCCCGGCCCTCCGCCCACGACCCGCGGATCACGACCGCCGGCTGTCTGGCCAGCGCGCCCCTGGGCCTGCTCGGCGGCTGCGTCCCCGGCCTCGGGGCGCTGACCCCGGCGCTGGGGCAGCACCACCCGGTGACGGTGAACGACGGGCCGCCTGCGCAGGAGCCCGGCGTGGCCCGACGGCCGAGCGGTCCGGTGGCCTGCGCCGGGGCCGGCCGCGGCGCATCATGGTCGGGTGCAGAGGTTCGAGCGGCTCTCGACCGAGGCCAAGCGCGGGCTGACCCTGGCCTACGACGAGGCGGCGCGCGCCCACGCCCGCCACCTCGGCACCGAGCACCTGCTCCTCGGGGTGCTCGGCGTCGAGGGCTGCCTCGGCGCCGCCGCCCTGGCCACCCTCGGGCTGGACGCGGCCGCCGTCCGCGCCGGCATCGAGGAGGCCCCCCTGCGCCCCGCGCCCCGTTACGAGATCATCGGCGGGGCGGTGCCCACCTCGCGGCTGAAGCGGGTGATCGAGATGGCGTTCGAGGAGGCGCAGCGCACCCACCTGACCGTGGTCACCACCGGCACCATGGTGGTCGGCCTGCTGCTCGAGCCCGACGGCCTCGCCGCCCACCTCCTCCGCGGCCGCGGGGTGACCGTCGAGCAGGTCCGGGAGGCGCTGGCCGGGCTCGCCGCCGCGGGGAGCGCGGAGACCGGGGACTGAGCGGTCCGCCGGATAATCGGCGGATGCCCCATCTGTCGGATTCGTCGCCTTCACCGCGGTGGGCATGCTCTGGCTCTGCGGGTACGCGCTGGAGGCGCGTTGACAGGGGGAGGGCTGTCAGCGACGAAGGAGCTGATCGCCTGGGGGAGGCCCCCTCCATTCTGCGGGTGAGCGCAGAGAGCCTGGATCAGCCGGCGCCGGGTGCCTGGATGGCGACCTTGCGGGCCAGCTCCTCGACCTGGCTGGTGCCCGAGTAGTGGCAGGCGGCGAGATGGGCGGGCTCACCCTTCGGCTCGAACACCGGCTCGACCTCGCGGCAGACCTGCTGGGCGATGGGGCAGCGGGTGTGGAAGCGGCAGCCCTTGGGCGGGTCGATCGGCGAGGGCACGTCGCCGCGCAGCAGGATGCGCTCGCGTTTGCTGCGGGGGTCGGGCAGCGGGATGGCGCTGAGCAGCGCCTGGGTGTAGGGGTGCTTGGGCGACCGGTACAGGTCGACGGCGGGGGCGAGCTCGACCAGCTTGCCCAGGTACATGACGCCGACGCGGTCGCTGACGTGCTGCACCACCTGCAGGTTGTGGGAGATGAACAGATAGGTGAGCCCGAGCTCCTCCTGCAGGTCCTTGAGCAGGTTCAGCACCTGGGACTGGATGGAGACGTCGAGCGCCGAGACCGGCTCGTCCGCGACCACGAACCGGGGCCGCAGCACCAGCGCGCGGGCGATGCCGATGCGCTGCCGCTGGCCACCGCTGAACTCGTGCGGGTAGCGGTTGATGTAGTACTTGCGCAGCCCCACCCGCTCGAGAATGTCGCTGACCCGCTGCTCGCGCTCGTCGCGGTCGCGCACCCCCATGTTGCGCAGGCCCTCGCCGATGATGTCGCCCACCGGGAGCCGCGGGTTCAGCGACGCGTACGGGTCCTGGAAGATGATCTGCATCTCGCCGCGCAGCTTCTTCATCCGGTCGTAGCTCACCTCGGTGAGCTCCTCGCCGTCGAAGCGCAGCGAGCCCTCGGTGGGCTCGACCAGGCGCAGCATCAGGCGGCCGGTGGTGGTCTTGCCGCAGCCCGACTCGCCGACCAGGCCGACGGTCTCGCCACGCCGGATGTCGAAGCTGAGGCCGTCGACCGCCTGCACGTACGCCACCGCCTTGCGCAGCAGTCCGCTGCGGATCGGGAACCACTTGCGCAGGTCGCGGACCTGGTAGATGACGCCGGCGCCGGCGGCGCCCGCGTCGCCGGCCACGCCGGTGGGATGGGCTGCGATCGTCATGCCGTCAGCCCCTCCTGGGCGGGCAGCACCTCGTCGGCGAGCGGGCTGCCCGGTTGGAGCCGCATCGGCCCCGAGGAGCGCACCTCGTCCTGCTTGTCGGTGTACAGGTAGCAGGCGACGTCGTGGGACGGCCCGGTCGAGTCCAGCGCCGGGAAGGCGGCGTCGCAGATGTCCATCTTCTGCGGGCAGCGCGGGGCGAAGGTGCAGCCGGGGGGGAGGTTGAGCGGATGGGGCACCACCCCGCGGATGACGTCGAGGCGGCGTCCCAGCTTGTCGGGCGACGGGATCGAGCCCAGCAGCCCCTGGGTGTAGGGGTGCTGCGGTGCGTCGAAGAGCTCGTCGACCGGGGCCCGCTCGACGATCTTGCCGGCGTACATCACCGCCACGTTCTGGGCGACCTCGGCGATCACCCCGAGATCGTGGGTGATCATGATCACCGCCATGTTCTGGGTGCGCTTCAGCTCCTTGATGAGCTCGAGGATCTGCGCCTGGATGGTGACGTCGAGCGCGGTGGTGGGCTCGTCGGCGATCAGCAGCTTGGGCTTGCAGGCCAGCGCCATCGCGATCATCACCCGCTGGCGCATCCCCCCGGACAGCTGGTGCGGGTACTCGCGCAGCCGCCGCTCCGGCGAGGGGATGCCGACGGTGGTGAAGAGCTCGACCACGCGGTCGTGGGCCTCCTCGCGGCTCACCCCGAGGTGGCGCTCGAGGCCCTCGGCGATCTGGTCGCCGACCCGGAACACCGGGTTCAGCGAGGTCATCGGCTCCTGGAAGATCATCGCGATGTCGTTGCCGCGGACGTCCTCCATCTCGTGCTCGGAGATCTCGAGGAGGTTGCGGCCGTTGAAGGTCACCCGGCCCGCGACCGCGCGCCCCGGGCGCGACAGCAGCCGCATCACCGTGAGCGCGGTGATGCTCTTGCCGCACCCCGACTCGCCCACCAGCCCCAGGGTCTCGCCCTGGCGCACGCTGAGGCTGATCCCGTCGACGGCGCGCACCACCCCGTCGTTGGTGAGGAAATGGGTGCGCAGCCCCTCGATGCCGAGCAGCGGGAGGGGCTCGCTCATCGCTCGAGGGACCGTGGGTCGAAGGCGTCGCGCAGGGCGTCGCCGATGTAGTTGAAGCTGAGCACGGTGATCAGGATCATGAACCCGGGCCAGAGCGAGTAGAAGATGCCGCTGGGATTGCTGAGCTTGTCGCGGCCCTCGTTGAGCAGGCTCCCCCAGGTGGCGGTCGGCGGGTTGATGCCCAGCCCCAGGAAGGAGAGCGCCGACTCGAGGAGGACGGCGGCGCCGATGGTCAGCGAGGCGGAGACCACGATCGGCCCCAGCGCGTTGGGGATGAGGTGGCGGCTGATGATCCGCAGCCGTGGCGTGCCCACCGCCCGCGCCGCCTCGACGAACTCCTTCTCGCGGACGCTGAGCACCACCGAGCGCACGATGCGGGCGGTGGCCGGCCAGCCGATCAGGGCGATGCCGACCACGATCGTGAGCACGCTCTGCCCCCGCCACTTCGCGAACATCACCAGGATGAGGATCGAGGGGATGCTGAGCACAGCGTTGGTGAGCGCGGTCACCGCACTGTCGATGAAGCCGCCGAAGAAGCCGCTGAGCGCCCCGAGGACGGTGGCGATGGTGATGGTGAGCAGCATCGCCGTCACCCCCACCAGCAGCGAGATGCGGCCCCCGGTGAGGTTGCGGAGCAGCAGGTCGCGTCCGGTGTCGTCGGTGCCGAGGATGTGGTGGATGCTGGTGAAGGGAGCGAGGTTGGTGATGGTGAGGTCGACCTTCTCGGCGGGCAGGAGGAACGGTCCGACATAGCAGGCGAGAGCGAGCACCACCAGCACGATCGCGCCCACCAGCGCCACCCGGCGGCTGCAGAAGCGCCGCCACACCAGCCGGTAGTAGCCGATCTCCCGGGTCGTCTCGAAGTCGACGGCGGCGGCGTCGGCGGCGCTCCCCGGGGTGAGGATGGTGTTGGTGGTGGTCATGCCCGGGTGCGCTCGTAGCTGATCCGCGGGTCGGCCCAGGTGTAGGCGATGTCCGCGAGCAGGTTGAAGACGATCACCATGGTGCTGAGGATCAGGAGGATGCCCAGCAGCACCGAGTAGTCGTTGCCGTCGGCGGCGATGACGAAGAGCTGGCCCATCCCCGGCCAGCTGAAGACGAACTCGGTGATCACCGCGCCCACGAAGAGGGTGGGGATGTCGAGCCCGAGCAGGGTGATGAACGGCAGCAGCGAGTTGCGGAACGCGTGGCGGATCACCACCCGATGATTGGCCAGCCCCTTGGCCCTGGCGGTGCGCACGTAGTCCTGGTTGAGGGTCTCGAGCATCGAGCTGCGGATGAATCGCGCGTAGCCGGCGATCGACTGCACCGCGAGCACCATCACCGGCAGGGTGAGGTGCCAGATCAGGTCGAGGACGCCGGTCTGCTCCCCGGTGTGCTGTCCGCTGGCGGGGAAGATGGTGCCGAAACCGTGCTGGTAGGGCAGGTCCGCGAGCAGGTAGATGAGGATCGAGCCGAACCAGTAGTTGGGCAGCGAGATGCCGAGGAACGACAGGCTGGTCACCGCGTTGTCGAGCTTGCTGTACTGCTTGACGGCGCTGACGATCCCCACCGGCACGGCGATCAGCAGGGTGAGGATGTACGAGGTGATCATCAGCTCGGCGGTCGCCGGCATCCGCACCCGGATGGCGTCGAAGACCTGGGAGTGGAGCGGGATCGACTCCCCCAGGTCGGGCGGCTGGGGGGCGTGGGGCGGGAACCCCCACCACGTCCACAGCGGCTTGAGGAGGTTCTTGAGGAACGTCCAGTACTGGATGAAGAAGGGCTGGTCGGCACCGAAGCGGTGGATGATCGCCAGCTTGGCCGCGAGCGGCTGGTTGGGCCGGTTGATCAGCGCCGCATAGGGCCTCTCCGGAAGGAGCCAGAGGAAGCCGTAGACCACGAAGGTGATGACCAGGACGGTGAGGGCGCCGAGCGCCAGGCGCTTGACGATGTACTTCCACATTGCCGGCGAGCCAACCCTCGGAGCCTGAGCACGAACGTATGTTTCTGGTGGCCCCCGTCCCCCGGCTCCCCACGCCGGGCCGGGCCGAGTATACCAACGGCCTTTCGGAGGCCCCTTTGTACCGGGTGAACGAACCGCGGGGCCGATTTCTGTCGGCCCGGGGGATCCCGGGGCACCCACGGCGGGCGCCCCGGGGCCGGAGACGCGGGGCTAGCCCAGGGCTAGCCCTGGCAGTTCCCCGCGTCGCAGTACCAGTCGAACATGTTGAAGGTCCAGACCACGTCGTTCGGCTGCACCCCGTGGAGCCGGGTGGTCTCGCTGTTGACCACCACCTGCTGGTAGAGCGGGATCTCGGGCAGGTCCTTGGCGAGCTGCGCCAGGATCTGCTTGTAGGCCTTCGCCCGCTGGGTCAGGTCGACGGTGGCGCGGGCCTGGTCGAAGAGCTTGTCGACGGTGGGGTTGTTCTCCCCGGTGTCGTTCTGTCCGACCCCGTTGTTCGCCGTCGAGGGGACCTGGTTGAACTCGGGGCAGCTGCCGCCGCAGTCGGCGTGGTAGCCCGGGTACCAGCTGTCGGGCTCGGCCGGCGAGGACATGGTGTTGGTGTACATCGCCAGCTGGAACTGGTGGGTGTAGAGGAGGCCGCCGTCTGCGAAGTTGCCGAAGAGCTTGCCCRMCTTGACGTCGCTGAGGTTGGTGTAGATGCCGACCTTCTGCAGGTCCGCCTGGACGGCGATCTGGGCGTTCTGGCGGGCGGTGTTGCCCGAGGTGGTGACGAAGTTGAGGTCGAGGCACCGGCCCGACGAGTCGGCGCGGCCGAGGCCGCCGTGGCACGCCGGGTTGAGCTTGTAGCCGGCGTCGTCGAGGATCTTGATCGCGCCCGCCGGGTCGTACCCGGTGGTCGGGTCCTCGGCCGGCGTGGTGCGGATGAACTCCGCCCCGAGGTAGATCCAGGAGTCCTGCGGGACCACGGTCTCGCCGGCGGCGATGCTCTTGACGATGAGGTCACGGTTGATCGCCTTGATCATCGCCTGGCGCACCTTGAGGTCGGCGGTGAACGGGCTCTTGGTCGCCTGGTCGCCGCACAGCCCCTTGGCATTGTCGCAGAGGTTGAAGTCGATCTTCTCCGCGCCCGACTCGGGGATGGTCTGGACCCGCAGCTTGCCGTTCTTCGCGGTGTCGTTGAGGTCCTTGAGCAGGGCCAGCCGGTAGTCCATGCCGAACTGGATCTCGCCCGCCCGCGCCTGGTCGAGCTGCGCCTTGGTGTCCGAGACGATCTTCATGATGATCTTGTCGAGGTGGGGCTGGTGCTTGGTGTCCCAGTACTTCTTGTTGCGCACCAGGATGATGTCCTTGCCCGGCTCGTACTTCTGGAAGACGTACGGCCCGGTGCCGTCGATCATCTTGTCGAGGGTCTCGGTGCCGGTGTAGGCGTCGGTGTTGCCCGAGCCGAGGGTCAGGTTGACCGTCTGCGGCGTCTTCTCCAGGTCGGCGCCCGCCCCGCCGGCGCCGTTGAAGGCGTTCTGGAGGAGCTTGGACGGCAGGATGCCGTAGACGCCGGTGGCCTGGCTCAGGTAGCCGCCGTAGGTGGACCGGTAGCTCACCACCGCCTGGAGCTTGTTGCTGTCGTCACAGCCGATGGTCTCCTGCCAGCCGGTGGGGTTCTGGACGTTGGTGGGGTTCTTGCTCTGGTACTTCTGCCAGAAGAACGCGAAGGTGTCGCAGACGTCCTTCGACGAGAAGGTGGTGCCGTCGTGCCAGAGCACGCCGTCACGGAGCTTCCAGGTGACGCACATCTTCGGCGTCTGCTCCTTCCCCCCGAAGGTGACGTTCTTGCACCCGGAGGTCTTGACGTCGCCGTTGGCGGTGGTGGGCACCTCGGTGGCGAGCGCCGGCCGCCAGAAGTCGGCGAGGGTCTTGGCGTTCGCGGTCTCGTCCTTGGACCGGTACCAGAGCAGCCCCTCGGCGACCGGGGCGTCGACCGCGTACGAGTAGGTCATGGAGTCGACGATGCCCGCCGCCAGGAAGGAGGTGGGCTCCTGGAGCACGCCGACGGTGAGGGTGCCCCCGTTCACCGCCCCGGCCTGGGTGGGCTCGCCGGTGGGCGTGGTGCCGCCCCCACCGCTTCCGCAGGCGGCGAGCACCGCCAGCGCACCCACCCCGAGGACCCCGGCGATTCTCTGTCCCATCCGTGTCCGTTTCATGGACTCCTCCTGGCATGCGCCCACACATCTCACTGGGGGCCCGACTCTCCCCACCCGCCCGGCGCCATTCTGGAGGGGCGGCGCCGGTGGCTACATCACCCGTCAGGATGATTTTGTCGAGCGCCGGGCCCATATACTCGGCGGGCAGCATCGGGCTCAGCTCGGAAGATGATCGACCGCCTACTGCGTTCACACCGGGGTCGGGGTGTCGCGCCGCGCCGGTTCCGCGATCGGGTGCTGGTGGCGATGCTGACGGTCGCCCTGGTGCCCCTCGGGATCTTCGCGCTGGTGGTGGCCGCCGACCTCGGCTCGGTCAGCCGGAGCACCGTGGAGGAGACCAACCGCAGCATCCTCCAGGACCAGGTCGACGCCCACCAGCGCGAGGTCGGCAACCAGGCCCAGGCGCTGCGGGTGCGCGTCGAGGAGGTGGCGGCCACGCTGCGGGCGCTCCGTGACCTCGCCGGCCAGGCGCCCGGCCCGCCCGCGGGCGACGCCCTGGCGGCGGAGTTCGTCGAGCACCGGGGAGTCCACTATGTGTCCGACGGCGCCAGCACCCTGCTCGCCGGCCGGCCGCTCGGCGCCGCCGGCTTCGACCCGGCGGTCGCCGCCCGCGACGCCGAGGCCACCCGGGCGCTGGTGGGCAAGATGCAGGACCTGGTCCGGACCGTCCCGGGGGTGATCCAGGACGTCTGGGTCGCCGACACCGTCGACACCGTGGTGCGCACCGTGCCCGGCATCCCCGGGGTGCGCGCCGCCCTCGACCGGCGCGCCGTCGATGGCGGGGCGCTGCTCGGCGTCGACGGCGGCACCCCCTTCTCGGCGATCGCCGCGAGCGGCGGCGCCCGCGCCGAGCCCGCCGGCTGGGCGGGCGACCCGGCCCGCCCCGACGCCACCCGCGTCGCCGACCCCTCGGTGAACTGGACCGAGACCTACGCCACCGGCACCGGGGCGGACCCGGCGGCGGGCGCCGGGGTCACCGCCTGGATGCCGGCGGGGATGGGCGGCCGGCTGCGGGTGGGCATCGACGTCAGCGCCGCCCAGCTCACCGCCGGGCTGATCGAGCTCCATCCCTCCGGCGAGCCCCACGCCTACCCCCTGCTCCTGAGCAGCGGCAACCGCCTGCTCGCCGGCGGCAACCCCGCCACCCACGAGTTCGGCGACGTGGGCGGCCCGCTCCGGATCCCCGCCGACCGCGCCTTCCGCGACGGCCTCGCCGCGGTGGAGGCCAGCGGCCATCCCCAGGCGCTGCCGGTGCGGGTCGGCGGCGAGGACAAGGTGCTCTTCACCGCCCCGATCGCCGGGGTGGAGTGGGTGCTGGCCACGGTGGTCCCCAGGACCGACCTGCTGCCCGAGCAGGCGGGCCTGACCCGGGGCATCGAGACCGGGGTGCGCCGCATCATCTTCCACGTCGTCCCGGTGGGGCTGCTGCTGTGCGGCCTGGCCTTCGGCCTCGCCCACCTTCTCGCCCGCCGCCTCGTCGACCCGGTGCGCGCCCTCACCGTCGCCGCCGAGCGGCTCGGCGACGGCCACACCGACGAGCCGGTGCCGCCCCAGGGCCAGGACGAGGTGGGCCAGCTGGCGATCTCGCTCGAGCGGATGCGCCGGGACATCAACACCTCCCGCGACGCCATCATGGCGGCCGCCCGGGAGCTGGAGGGGCGGGTCACCGAGCGCACCGCCGAGCTCCGCGACCGCAACGAGGAACTGGTCGCGCTCAACGCCCTGGCGGCCTCGCTGACCCGCTCGCTCGACCCCGTCGCCATCCTCGGCGACGCGCTCGACACCATGCGCGCCCTGCTCCAGCTGCGCGCCGGCCGCGGCTGGCTGCACCGGGGCGACCGGCTCACCGCCGCGGCGGTCTGGGGAGCGCCCCCGCCGGGGCTCGACGCCGAGCTCCAGGCGGTCGCCCGTCAGGCCTCCGAGACCCACCGGCTGGTGGTCCGTCCGATGGCGGACGGGGGCCAGCTGGTCGGGCTGCCCCTGGAGACCGGCGACGGTCCCCTGGGCGCCCTCGCCCTGGCCACCGGCCGCCCCCTGCTCGAGGGGCGGACCCGCACCCTGCTCCGCGGCGTCGGCGACCTGGTCGGCCTCGCCCTGCGCACCGCCCGGCTGAGCGAGGAGGGCCGCGAGCTGGCCGTGCTCGAGGAGCGCACCCGGCTGGCCCGCGAGATCCACGACACCCTGGCCCAGCAGCTCACCGCGATCGTGCTCCAGCTCGAGGCCGCCGAGGTGTTCCTCGACCGCGACGACTCGCGGGGCCGGCAGGTGGTGGTCAGCGCTCGCGACCAGGCGCGGTCGGCGCTCGCCGAGGCGCGGCGCTCGGTGTGGGACCTGCGGCCGGCGCCGCTCGACCACACCGGCCTGGCGGCGGCGCTGCGCCACGAGGCACGGCGCTGGCAGGCGCGCACCGGCATCGGCGCCCGGGTGCGCACCCAGGGGCTGCCGGCCCCCCTCGCCCTCGATCCCCAGACCGAGGTGGCCCTCTTCCGCATCGCCCAGGAGGCGCTCGCCAACGTCGCCCGGCACAGCCACGCGGGCCGGGTCGACATCCGGCTGGAGCTGCGCTCCGGGGTGCTGCGGCTGATCGTCCGCGACGACGGCGACGGCTTCGCGGTCGGGGCGCGGTCCCCGGGCCGGTTCGGCCTGGTGGGCATGGCCGAGCGCGCCCGCCTCGCGGGCGCCAGGCTCGAGATCGAGAGCAGCCCCGGCTCGGGCACCCGGGTGACGGTGCGCCTGCCGCTCTCCGACGTCGCCGTGCCCGCCTCGGCATGATCCGGGTGCTGGTCGCCGACGATCACCCCGTGGTCCGCCACGGGCTCTGCACCATGCTCGAGATCGAGGACGACATCGTCGTGGTGGGCCGGGCCGCCGACGGCGAGGAGGCGGTGCAGCTGGCCCGCGAGAGCAGCCCCGACATCGTCCTGCTCGACGTCCAGATGCCGAAGGTGGACGGCATCGAGGCGCTGCGGCGGATCCGCTCCGCCAATCCCGAGGCCCGGGTGATCGTGCTCACCACCTACCGGAACGAGGACTACATCTTCCCGGCGCTGGAGGCTGGGGCTCGCGGCTACCTGCTCAAGGACGCCTCGCGCACCGAGCTGGCGGCGGCGGTCCGCGCCGTCCACCGGGGCGAGTCGCTCCTCGACCCCCAGGTCGCCGAGACCGTGAACAACGCTCCCCGCCATGACGCCCTCACCCCCCGCGAGCTCGAGGTGCTGCGGCTGATGGCGGACCAGAAGAGCAACGCCCAGATCGCCGAGCGGCTGTTCGTCAGCGAGAACACGGTGAAGACCCACGTCAGCAACATCCTCGCCAAGCTCGGCTGCGGCGACCGCGCCGGGGCGGTGCTCACCGCCTGGAAGCGGCATCTCATCCCGTGACTCCAGGTTCGCTCCCCGGTCGACGGAGGCCTGGTCGGAATGACACCATCGGGAGTGCTGCTCCGTTCAACCCAGGGCGTCGGTGCTGGGGGAGGGGCGCGAGAGGGGTGGAGTGAGCGCATGGCCACGGTGACCTCGGCGACCCCGGCGGGCATTTCCTTCGACGAGGTGCGGCGGCTCCACGGCGCCACCGTCCACCGCTTCTGCGTGGTCGCGCTCGGCCACCCGGCGGCGGCGGAGGCGGCCGCCGGGCAGATCCTCGCCGCCGCCGCACAGCGCCATCCGGCCGACCGGCCGCCCCCGGCACGGGTCCTCCGCTGGCTGTTCGGCGTGGCCTGCGAGGTGCTCGGCGACGTGCCGCCAGCCCGGCGAGGCCGCCGCGGCCCCGGGGCGGTGGCCAGCGGCTGGGGCCGGGAGGTCGACGAGGCACTGGTCCGCGCCGCCGCGCTGGGGAGCAGGGAGCGCCTCGCCACCGGGCTGCGCTGCGCCGCCGGCCTCGAGTACGCGGAGATCGGCGAGATCCTCGGCCTCCGCGAGGCCGCGGCCCAGGCGGCCTGCGCCCGGGGGCTGCGGCGCATCCGCCCCGCCGGCGGACGGGCCCGGTGACCGACCCGCTCGACACCGACGAGCGCTGGTTCGCCCACCTCCTCGCCTCGATCCCGGCGCCGGCGTCGCTCGACGATCTCCCTGCGCCGGCGGTCGCGCCCGCCCCCGCCCGGCAGCGGCGGCGGGTCCGGGCCAGGCCGCTGGCCGTCGCCCTCGCCGTGGCCGTCCTGGTGGGCGTCGTCGGCGCCGGCCTCGGCCTGATCCTCCCCCGTCACCAGGGCAGCACCCCGGCGGTCGTCACCGCGGTGGTCCCGGGGATGCCGCCGGGGCGCTCCGACGCGGCGATGGCGCCGGACCCCCTCCACCACCGGGCGCTGCTCTTCGGCGGCCACGGCCCCGGCGGCCTGCTCGGCGACACCTGGAGCTGGGACGGCCACCGCTGGGCCCACGAGATCGTCCCCGGCGGCCCCGCCCCCCGTGCCTCGGCGGCGATGGCGGCCGACGCCGGGGGGGTGGTGCTCTACGGCGGCGCCGGCCCGGTGGGCCTGCTCGACGACACCTGGCGGTGGGATGGGCGGACCTGGTCGCTGCAGCGGCCGCGCACCGCGCCGCCGCCGAGCGCGGCCGCGCTGATGGCCGAGGACCAGGCGGCGCATCGCACCCTGCTGGTGGTGCCGGACGCCTCCCCGTCGTCGCCGGTGTCGACCTGGAGCTGGGACGGGAGCGACTGGGCGCGGCGGACCACGACCGCGGCGCCGCCCTCCTGCGCGGCGGTGATGGCGGCCGACCCGGCCACCCGCCGGGTGGTCCTGGTGACCGGGCGCTCCTGCCCCGCGAGCGTCGCCGGGGCAACCTGGAGCTGGGACGGGCACGACTGGACCCAGCTCCACCCGGCGGCCTCGCCGCCCGCTCACGACCGTCCCGCGCTCGGCGCCGGCGCCGGCCACCTGGTGCTCTTCTCCGCGGACCCCGACGCCAGCCGGAGCTGCGCCGCCCGGCTCACCTGGACCTGGGACGGCTCCACCTGGAGCGCCCACGTGCCCCCGGTCTCACCGCCGGCGGCCGGCCCCGCCGCCACCGACCCGACCGACGGCAGCCTGCTGCTGCTCACCCCCGGAGGCGAGACCTGGCGCTGGACCGGCTCCGCCTGGGAGCTGGGCGAGGCGGCGGCGCCGCCGAAGGGCGCCGTCCCACCCACCCCCTGGGTGGAGCGGGCCCCCTCGAGCTGTCCCCCGGCGCGCACCGGGGCGGCGATGGTCACCGACGAGGCCCGCCACCAGGTGCTGCTCTTCGGGGGCTCGGCCTCGCCGCTCGGCTCGGTGCCCCCCGTGCTCGGCGACACCTGGGTGTGGGACGGCGCGGTGTGGGCGGAGCGCCATCCCGACTCCGCGCCCCCGGCGCGCAGCGGCGGGGTGGTGGCCTACGACGCCGCTCGCTCGGTGGTGGTGCTCTTCGGCGGCCAGGGGCTCGACGACAAGGGCGCCGCGGTGCCCTTCGACGCCACCTGGACCTGGAACGGCTCGGCCTGGAAGCGCCCGAAGACCAAGAACCCGCCCGGGCTCCGCAACGCCGCCATGGCCTGGGACCCGGCCGGCCGCACCGTCATCCTGGTGACCGGCGCCTCCACCCAGTCGGCCCAGACCTGGAGCTGGGACGGCTCCGCCTGGACCCAGCTCCACCCCCACACCACCCCGCCCTTCGGCGCCCTGGTGACCGCCCCCGACCTCGGCGGCCTCCTGCTGGTCAGCCCCACCGGCGCCGACGGCCAGGCCTCGACCTGGAGCTGGGGCGGCGGCGACTGGCACCACGTCGGGGTCGCCGGCACCCCGGCGCTCGGCGGCCCGGCGATCGCCTACGAGGCGGCGGCGCACCGGGTGGTGCTCTTCGGCGGCGACTGTCCCGCCGGCCGCTGTCCCGGCGACGCCACCTGGACCTTCGACGGCCACACCTGGACCCAGCTCCACCCCCTCACCTCGCCGCCCCTGCGCAGCGGCGCCGTCATGGCTCCCGACCCCCGTGCCGGTCTGCTGCTCTTCGGAGGCACCAGCTTCGTCCAGCTGCTTGGGGACACCTGGGCGTTCTCATAGGCAGAACGCCGGTGAGAGCCCTGCCCGTAGACTTCCCGGCCGAGATGGAGACGGTCAAAGTGGGGCTGCTCGGGCTGGGGATCGTCGGTTCCCAGGTGGCGGAGCGGCTGGAGTGCCAGCAGGAGCTGGTGACCGAGCGCACCGGGGGACCGGTCGATCTCGCCCGGGTGCTGGTGCGCGACCCCGCCAAGGAGCGCCGCTACGTGCCCTCGGGCGCGCAGCTCACCACCGACGCGGCGCAGATCCTCGAGGACCCGGGCATCGGCGTGGTGATCGAGCTGATGGGCGGCATGGAGCCGGCCCGCACCTACATCGAGCGGGCCATCGACGCCGGCAAACCGGTGGTGACGGCGAACAAGGAGGTGATGGCCCACCACGGGCCCGAGCTCCTCGAGCTGGCCAAGCGGCGCGGCGTCGACGTCTACTACGAGGCCGCGGTGGGCGGCGGCATCCCGCTGATCAGCACCTTCAAGATCGACCTGCTCGCCAACCACATCTCGCGAATCCAGGCGGTCATCAACGGGACCACCAACTTCATCATCGACCGGATGGCGCGCGACGGCGCCGCCTTCGACGACGCGCTCGCCGAGGCGCAGCGGCTGGGGTTCGCCGAGGCCGACCCCACCTACGACGTCGAGGGCATCGACGCCGCCTTCAAGCTGACGATCATGTCCTCGATCGCCTTCCACGGGCGCATCGACCCCGGCGCGGTCTACCGGGAGGGCATCCGCGGCCTCGACCCGGTCGACTTCCGCTACGCCGCGGACATGGGCTACGCGATCCGCCTGCTCGCCTATGCGGTCGACCACGGCGAGGAGGTGGAGGTGCGCGTCCATCCCGCGTGCATCCCCCAGAGCCATCTGCTCGCCGCCGTCCACGACGCCTACAACGCGGTGGTGATCGAGGGCGACCTGGTGGGCACCGTCCTCCTCTACGGGCAGGGCGCCGGCGGGCGCCCCACCGCGAGCGCGGTGGTGGGCGACGTCATCGACCTGGTGCTGTCGATGCGCAAGGGCATCGACAACCGGATCTCCGTCGACGTCACCCGCCCCCGCCGGGTGCGCCCCATCGAGGAGGTGCGCACCGCCGCCTACCTGCGCCTCCACGTGGCCGACCGCTCCGGGGTGCTCGCCGAGGTGGCGACGATCCTCGGCGACCTCGGCATCAGCATCTCCGCGGTGCTCCAGAAGCAGCTGATCGTGGAGCACGCTGCGGCCGAGTTGGTGATCCTGACCCATCCGGCGCGCGAGGGGGACCTGCGCACCGCCCGGGAGCGGCTGGCCGCGCTCGAGACCGTGTACGGCATCCCCGCGTTCCTGCGCGCCCTGACCCCCGAGGAGGCGATGTGACCGAGCTGCAGGCGGCGAGCGCGACGGCGGGGAGCGAGCGCTCCCGGGGCGGCTACGGCGACGACCGCCGCCGCCAGGGGGTGATCCACCGCTACGGCGACCGGCTCCCGCTCACCGAGCACACCCCGCGGATCACCCTCAACGAGGGCAGCACCCCCTGCATCGAGTCCCACACCATCGCGGCCACCCTCGGGCTGGGCTCGCTGCACTTCAAGTTCGAGGGGCTCAACCCCACCGGCTCCTTCAAGGACCGCGGCATGGTCGTGGCGGTCGCGAAAGCCCTCGAAGAGGGCAGCCGGGCGATCATCTGCGCCTCGACCGGGAACACCAGCGCCTCGGCGGCGGCCTACGCGGCGCGCTTCGGGCTGCGCGCCATCGTGGTGGTGCCCAGCGGCAAGATCGCCCAGGGCAAGCTGCTCCAGGCGCAGATCTACGGCGCCAAGGTCCTCGCCATCAAGGGCAACTTCGACCGGGCGCTGCGGGCGGTGCGCGAGCTCTGCGACCGCTATCCGGTGACCCTGGTCAACAGCGTCAACCCCTACCGCATCGAGGGGCAGAAGACCGCCGCCTTCGAGATCGTCGACCAGCTCGGCGACGCCCCCGAGGTGCTCGCCATCCCGGTCGGCAACGCCGGCAACATCACCGCCTACTGGCGCGGCTTCCGCGAGTACCACGCCGACGGCCTCTGCAGCCGGCTGCCGCGGATGATCGGCGGCCAGGCCGAGGGCTCCGCACCGATCGTGCTCGGCCGGGTGGTCGAGCGGCCCCGGACGGTGGCCTCGGCGATCCGCATCGGCAACCCCGCCAGCTGGGAGCAGGCGGTGCGAGCCCGCGACGAGTCCGAGGGGCTGATCGACTCGGTGACCGACGGGGAGATCATCACCGCGCAGCGCTGGCTGGCGTCCTCGGAGGGGATCTTCGCCGAGCCCGCCTCGGCGGCGTCGCTCGCGGTGCTCGCCAAGGCGGTGCGCGCCGGCCAGGTCGCCCCCGGGGCGCGGGCCGTCTGCGTGCTCACCGGCAACGGCCTCAAGGACCCGGACGCGGCCCGCCGCGACCTCCCCGCACCGATCCCGGTCGACGAGGACGTCGAGAACATCGCCCGGCTGCTGAAGCTGTAGAGGATCCCGATCCCGTGCGCGTCCGCATCGCCGTGCCCGCAACCGCGGCCAACCTCGGCCCCGGGTTCGACGTGCTAGCCCTCGCCCTCGAGCTCCAGAACGAGGTGGAGGCGGAGCGCACCGGCGAGACCGGGATCTCGGTCGACCCCGGCCCCGGCGCCCCCGAGGAGCTCCACGACCCCGCCCGCAACCTGGTGGTGCGCGCCTACACCGCCGCCTGCGCCGAGCTCGGCGCCCCCGCCGACGGGGTGCACATCCGCTGCGTCAACCGCATCCCGTTCCGCCGTGGCCTCGGCTCGAGCGCGGCGGCGGCGCTGGGAGGCACGCTCGTGGCCACCGCGCTGAACGGGGCGCCCTGGGACGAGCAGTCGATCATCGACTTCGTCTCCGGGCTCGAGGGACATCCGGACAACGCCGCCGCGGCCCTGCTCGGCGGCCTGGTCGTGGTCACCCCGGGGGCGCCGTCGGTGACCATGGAGGTGCCCGAGGAGCTCTGCGCGGTGGTCTTCATCCCCGACCTCGAGCTCGAGACCGCGCTCGCCCGCCGGGTGGTGGCGGGGGCGTTCMCCCGCGCCGACGCGGTCCACAACGCGTCGCGATGCGCCCTCCTCGTCCGCGCCATGGCGACCCGCGACTGGCCCACGCTGCGCTGGGCGATGGAGGACCGCTGGCACCAGCCGCCGCGCTCGGCGCTCTACCCGGCGATGCCCGAGCTGATCTCCGGGGCCCTCGAGGGTGGCGCCTGCGGGGCCGCCCTGAGCGGGGCCGGCCCGGCGGTGATCGCCCTGGTCGCGGGCGCGCCGGAGGCGGTGCAGGAGGGCTTCATGCGCGCCGCGGGCCGCTGCGGCCTGCGCGGGCGGAGCATCGTGAGCCGGGTGCGCAACTACGGCGCGCGGGTGGACGTGTCCGCATGAGCCACGTCGTCCAGAAGTACGGGGGCAGCAGCGTCGCCACCCCGGAGCGGATCCGGGCGGTCGCCGAGCGGGTGCGCCGCAGCCAGGCCGGCGGCCAGGGCGTGGTGGTGGTGGTGAGCGCCATGGGCAAGACCACCGACCAGCTGGTCGCCCTCGCCCACGAGCTCAACGACGAGCCGCCGTCGCGGGAGATGGACCAGCTGCTCGCCACCGGCGAGACCGTCACCGCCCCCCTGCTGGCGATGACCCTGATCGGCATGGGCGTCGACGCGATCTCGCTGACCGGCCCGCAGGCGGGGATCCGGTTGAGCGACGCGCATCGCAAGGCGCGCATCCTCGACATCGTCCCCGAGCGGATCGTCGACGAGCTCGCCCGCGGCCGGGTGGTGGTCGTGGCCGGCTTCCAGGGGTTGAACGAGGCGCTCGACATCGCAACCCTCGGCCGCGGCGGCTCCGACACCACCGCGGTGGCGCTGGCCTGCGCGCTCCGCGCCGACCACTGCGAGATCTACACCGACGTCCGCGGGGTCTACACCGCCGACCCCCGGCTGGTCCCCGAGGCCCGGCCCATCCCCGAGATCTCCTACGAGGAGATGCTCGAGTTCGCCGCGGTCGGCGCCAAGGTGATGCACCCGCGTGCGGTGGAGATCGGCGAGGCGTACGAGACACCCATCTGGGTACGATCCTCGTTCGACGAGAGCCCGGGCACGGTCATCTGCAGGCATCCCCAGTTGGAAGATCGCCAGAAGGTCCGTGGGATCGCCCACGAGACCGACGTCGCCAAGGTCACGCTGCTGCGCGTCCCCGACCGGCCGGGGGTGGCGGCCGCGATCTTCGGCCCGCTCGCCGACCACCACGTCAGCGTCGACGTCATCGTCCAGAACGTCGGCCACGACGGCAGCACCGACCTCTCCTTCACCATCGCCGAGTCGGAGCTGCGCGAGGCGGCGAAGGTGGTCGCCGACGTCGCCGCCGCGGTCGGCGCCGAGGGCTTCGACACCGCCAGCGACGTCGCCAAGGTGTCGATCGTCGGCACCGGGATGCTGAACTACCCGGGCATCGCCGCCACCATGTTCCGCACCCTCGCCGACAGTGGCATCAACATCAAGATGATCAGCACCAGCGAGATCCGCATCACCTGCCTGGTCGCCCGCGAGCAGGTCGGCGACGCGGTGCGCGCCCTCCACCACGCCTACCAGCTCGACGAGCTGTGACATGTCAGGGGGGTGGTCGCGAGCATCGCGAAGCGATGCCCGCGCCTGATGGGGGGGAGTCCCCCCGAAGAGAAATACGCGGCGAGCGGGGTCCCGACGGCCGGCTCCGGTACGCGCCCGAGGTGGGCGACCTGATCGCGCTCCGCGCCGCCCACGTCTGCGGCTCCGAGCGCATGGTGGTGACCCAGGTCGGGCTCGACGTGCGCCTCGCCTGCGCCGGGTGCGGCGGCCGGGTGGTGCTCAGCCGCGAGCGGCTGCGCGGCCGGGTGCGCGAGCTGCTCGGCGGCGTCGGCGAGACCGAGGGATGAGCCGGTGGCACTGAGTGTCGGCATCGTCGGCCTCCCCAACGCGGGCAAGTCGACGCTGTTCAACGCCCTCACCCAGGCGGGCGCGGCGGTGGGGAACTACCCCTTCACCACCATCGAGCCGAACACCGGGGTGGTCCCGGTGCCCGATCCGCGCCTCGACGCGCTGGCGGCGATCTTCTCGCCGCCGAAGGTGATCCCCGCCACGGTGACGTTCACGGACATCGCCGGGCTGGTGCGCGGCGCCAGCCGGGGCGAGGGGCTGGGCAACCAGTTCCTCGGCCACATCCGCGAGACCGACGCCATCGCCCTGGTGGTGCGCGCCTTCGACGACCCCGACGTCACCCACGTCGAGGGCTCGGTCGACCCGGGACGCGACATCGACCTGCTCGAGCTCGAGCTGGTGCTCGCCGACCTCGACACGGTGACCCGCCGCCTCGACCGCACCGAGCGCACCGCCCGGCTGGCGAAGGAGAAGGAGCTGGACGTGATCGCCACACTGCAGCGTGCCCGCGAGCATCTCGACACCGGCCGCCCGCTGCGGACCGCCGGCTTCAGCGCCGAGGAGCGCGACCACCTCCGCGAGCTCTTCCCGCTCACCCTGAAGCCGCTGCTGGTGGTGGTCAACGTCGACGAGGACAGCGCCGCCAGCACCGACGGCGCCGCCGCCATCGAGGCCCGCGCCGCGGAGAGCGGCGGCGAGGCGATGCGGCTCTCCGCGCGCATCGAGTCGGAGATCGTCGAGCTCGACCCCGCCGACCAGGCCGAGTTCCTCGCCACCCTCGGCCTCGCCGAGCCCGGGCTCAACCGCCTCGCCCGCTCCGCCTACGGCCTGCTCCATCTCATCTCCTTCTTCACCGCGGGCGAGAAGGAGGTGCGCGCCTGGACCCTGCGCACCGGCGAGACCGCCCTCGACGCCGCCGGGACGATCCACACCGACTTCGCCCGCGGGTTCATCCGCGCCGAGGTGGTCGGCGCGCCCACCCTGATCGAGGCCGGCTCGTACGCCGCCGTCAGCAAGCTCGGCCGCCTCCGCCTCGAGGGCAAGGACTACCTGATGCAGGACGGCGACGTGGTGCACTTCCGCTTCAACGTCTAGGGCCGGGTGCCGTGCCGGCTCAGGTGCTGGTTGCCCCGGCGAGCTCGACCACTGGCCGCCCCCGACGCCGGGGTACCCGCTCTCCCCCGCCGGGGTGAGCCCCCGGTCCCCCTCGCCTCGTCCGGCCGCGATCCGTACACTGGGCGCGCTACGAGATCAGGAGGATGCGGTATGGGCGTGCAGGATCTGGAGGCCGTCGCGCGGGCGATGGTGGCCCCTCACAAGGGCATTCTCGCTGCGGACGAGAGCACCGCGACGATCGGCAAGCGGTTCGCCGCCCTCGGCATCGAGAGCACGGAGGCCAACCGCCAGGCCTATCGGGACATGCTCTTCGGCACCCCCGACCTCGGCGAGAACATCAGCGGGGTCATCCTCTACGACGAGACCATCCGCCAGGAGGCCCTGGACGGCACCCCCTTCCCCGAGCTGCTCATGAAGTACGGGATCATCCCCGGGATCAAGGTCGACACCGGCGCCAAGGACCTGGCGCTGCATCCCGGCGAGAAGGTCACCGAGGGACTGGACGGGCTGCGCGAGCGGATCGCCGAGTACCACCGCCTGGGGGCGCGCTTCGCCAAGTGGCGGGCGGTGATCACCATCGGCGAGGGCATCCCGAGCCGTGCCTGCCTGGTCGCCAACGGTCACGCGCTGGCGCGCTACGCCGCCCTCTGCCAGGAGGGTGGGCTGGTGCCGATCGTCGAGCCCGAGGTGCTGATGGACGGCGACCACTCGATCGAGCGCTGCGAGGAGGTCACCGAGGAGACCCTCCACACCGTCTTCGACGAGCTGTACACCCAGGACGTCGCCCTCGAGGGCATCATCCTCAAGCCGAGCATGGTGATCTCCGGCAAGGGCGCTCCCCGCCAGGCGAGCGTCGAGGAGGTGGCCGAGCGCACCCTCGCGGTGCTCCGGCGCTGCGTGCCCTCGGCGGTCCCGGGCATCGCCTTCCTCTCCGGCGGGCAGACCGCGGAGCTGGCGACCCGGCACCTTCAGGCGATGAACGCCTCCGGCAACCTCCCCTGGGGCCTCTCCTTCTCCTACGGGCGTGCCCTGCAGGACCCCGCGCTGCGGGCGTGGGCGGGCGACCCCGCGAACGTCGCCGCCGGCCGCGAGCAGCTGTCCCGGCGCGCCCGGAACAACGGCGCCGCGCGCGACGCGGGCTACACCCCCGAGATGGAGGCCGCCTGACCGCCTCCTCGTGACCGGGAGGTCGGCCGGGGCCGCCCCGTGGCGGCGACCAGCTTCGATCTGCGCGCTGTGATCGCAGGATTTGAGGCGTTCGTGACGTTTCCAGGCTGGAAACAGCCGCGGGAGTAGCCGGCCGATTCCTCTCACAGGGCACCGTCGCCCCGTCAGTCATGCATTCCCGCGCAATGAGGAGAACACATGTTTGCGCGGAAGTGGTTGATCCTGGGGGCGGGTCTGCTCGCCACCCTCTTCGGTGGACTGACGATCGCGTCCTCGCAGGCGGCGTCGCAGATCACCGTCAACCTGACCCTCTCCTCGGCGTTCGTGCCTGCCAACGGCACCAGCACGATCACCGTCACCGCCAATGTCCGCGCCGGGAACACCAGCCAGTCCTTCCGTCAGATCCGCTGGGGCATCACCGGCTCCGGCCACTTCGCGAGCCCGCCCCCCACCGACACCGGGCTCTTCGACAGCGCCCAGGCGACCTTCGTCGCGGGCAGCACACCGGGGCGGCCGCAGATCACGGTCATCGACACCCAGTCGTCGGTGGTCGGCACCGCGACCATCAACCAGTACGGCACCGCCACCGGCCTCGCCATCAGCCTCAGCCAGCCGCAGGTGGTCGCCGACGGGAAGAGCAGCGTGGTCGCCACCATGACCGCCACCGACTCCGCAGGGGTCGGCGTCCCCGTCGACTCCATCGGCCTGGCCGCCAGGAGCAGCGGGGCGGGCAGGGTCACGATCGGAGCGGTCGCCAACAACCACGACGGCACCTACTCGGCCACCGTCACCGCGGGCACCGTCGCCGACATGGAGACGCTCACCGCCACCGACAGCACGCCGGCCACGGCGCTCACCGCGACGACCACCCTCGCCGAGATCCCCGGGCCGCCCAGCGACATCGCCTGGGTGACGGCCCCCACCGCGATCACCGCCGACGGCGCCTCCACCACCACCGGCAAGGTGAGCGTCACCGACGCCTTCGGCAACGCTCGTGGCGCCGACACCGTGGTCTTCCACAGCGACGGCCACGTCGCCATCGACCCGGCGACCCCGGCGACGGACGGCACCTACACCACCACCTTCCACGCCTCCACCGTCTCCGGCGTCGAGCACATCACCGCCACCGACGCGGGTGCCACCTCTCCCGCCGTGGCGCTCACCGTGAACCCCGGGCCGGCCGCGGGCATCGCGTTCAGCGTCGCCGCCCCGACAATCTCGACGACCGCCAACCCGCCGGCCTCGACGGTCGCGAGGGCGATGATCACCGACGCCCACGGCAACCCGGTCCCGGGTGAGCACGTCGCCATCACCGGCCAGGGCCCTGCGCACCTGGGCGCGGTGAGCGACAACCACGACGGCACCTACACCGTGACCGTCACCGCCAGCTCCACCCCCGGCATCACCGTGCTGACCGCGGCCGACCCGAGCGTGGCCTACCCCGCAGGCGGCGCGCAGACCGGTCCGGTCACCAGGACCGCGTCGGTCACCAGCCTGGGTCCGCCGGCGGCGGTCCATCTCGGCCTGGCGCCCAGCCACATCCACATGGGCGTCAACAACTCCACCATCGCCACCGCCAACGTGCAGGACAGCGCCGGCGACAACCTGCCCGGGGTCACCGTGACCTTCGGCAACGACACCGGTGATGTGAACTTCAGCAACAGCGGCACCGGCACCACCGACGCCACCGGCAGCGCCCACGTCCAGGTCAACGGCGCCGCCTACGCCGGTCCGCAGAAGGTCTTCGCGTCCGCTGGCAACATCGCCACGATGGCCGTGCTCACCGAGTACGACCACCCCACCGCAATGCACGTGACCGTGTCGCCCTCGACGATCACCGCGGACGCCAACGTCGGCACCGCCGCGACCGCGGTGGTCACGATCACCGACGCGGGCGGCAACGGCGTCCCCGGGCAGACCTTCACGATGACGCGCACCGGCAACGGGACGCTGTTCCCCGCGGTCGACGAGGGTGACGGCACCTACCGCGCCGTCGTCGTCTCCTCCAAGACCGCCCAGACCGAGACTGTGAACGTCAACGACGCCTCGGCGGCGCTGACCGCGACCACGACCTTCATCGAGGTCGCCGGCCCTGCGGCCACCGTGACCGTGTCCCCGAACCCGGCGAGCATGACCGCGGACGGCGCGGCCACCCAGGTCCTCACCGCCACCGTGCGGGATGTCAACGGCAACCCGGTCGGCGGCGAGCACGTCGGCTTCACGACCAGCGGGCACGCGACCTTCGGCAGCGTCACCGCCGGCGCCGCCCCGGGCACCTACACGGCGACGGCGCACGCGTCGACGATCGCCGGCACCGAGACGGTCACCGCGACCGACAGCACCCCTGCGCAGCCGATCAGCGGGACCGCCCCGCTGAAGCTGGTCCCCGGCGCCCCCACCCACCTCGCCGTCACCCCCGGCGCGGTCAGCCTGGTCGCCGACGGGCACTCCACCACCGCCGTCGGCGTCCGCATCGAGGACGCCCACGCCAACGGCGTCTACGGTGAGCACCTCACCGTGGGCGACGCCCTCGCCCAGGGCGCCACCGGCACCGCCGACCTCGGCTCGGCGGTGGTCGACAACGGCGACGGCACCTACACCGTCACCTTCACCGCCTCGAAGACCGCCGACACCGAGACGATCACCGTCGCCGACGGCAGTCTCAGCGGCTCCGTGCTGGTCACCGAGAACCCCGGCCCCGCCGCCCTGGTCACGGTGAGCCCCGCCAGCCAGAGCATCTCCACCGACCAGACCACGGGCGTCGGCTTCACCGCCACGGTGACCGACGCCAACGGCAACCGGGTGAAGAGCGACAGCATCCACTTCGCCGGCGACGGCGGGGTCACCTTCCCCGCCGCCACGACAGTGGTGGGCGACGGCACCTACACCGCCACCGCCACCCCGGCCGCCACCGCCGGGGTCAAGACCATCACCGCCACCGATGCCTCGGTGACGAGCGCGGTGGTCGCCGGCCAGGCCACCCTCACCGAGACCCCGGGCGCGCCGGCCAGCCTGACCCTCGCCCAGAGCGCGGGGCGCATGACCGCCGACGGCATCTCCACCACAACCCTGACCGCCACCGTGGCCGACAGGAACCACAACGGCGTCGCCGGCCGCACCCTCGGCGTCACCGCCGCGGTCAACGGCGGCGGCACCCCCGGCATCCGGAGCGCGGTCACCGACAACCACGACGGCACCTACACCGTGACCCTCACCAGCGGCACCAGGGCCGACATCGAGACCGTCACCGTCACCGACGGCGTGGCGGGCGGTGGCACCACCGCCACCCCGAGCACCACCGCAAGCGCCACCATCACCCAGGTCGCCGGTCCGGCGGCGGGCGTCGCCGTGGCGCTCACCGCGAACTCGACGGTCACCGCCAACGGCAGCGATCAGCGCACTGTCACCGTCACCGTCACCGACGCCAACGGCAACCCGGTGTCGGGTGAGCCGGTCGGCCTCTTCGCCAGCGGCGCCGCCACCTTCGCGAGCACCACCCTCACCACCGCCACCGACGGCACCGCCAGCACCCTGGTGACCGCCTCGAAGACGGCCGGCAAGGAGACGATCACCGCCACCGACGGCAACATCCACGTCCAGGGCTCGGCCACGCTCACCGAGAACGCCGGCCCCGCCGCCTCGATCTCGGTCTCCGTTCCCAACTCCAACCTCACCGACGACGGGAAGAGCACCGTCGCGGTCAGCGCCCTGGTCAGGGACGCGAACGGCAACCCCGTGCCCGGCGCCCTGGTGACCTTCTCGGTCGGCGGCAACCTGGTCACCCTCAACCCCGCCGCCGCGGCCGCCGACGCCTCCGGCACCGCCTCCACCACGGTGCGGGCGCGCACCACCACCGGCACCGAGACCGTCACCGCGACCACCGGCGCGGTGAGCGGCACCGTCACCCTGACCCTGGTCGACCAGGATCGGACCGCGGGCTTCGTCAAGGCCGCCTACCAGACCCTGCTCGGCCGCAACGTCGACGCCAACGGCCTCGCCCACTGGTCCAACGCCATCCGCGGCGGGATGTCGCGGCCCCAGTTCGCCGCCACCATCACCTCCAGCAACGAGTACCGCAGCAACCTGGTGAGCCGGATGTACCGGCCCTACCTGCACCGCGGCTCCGACAGTGGCGGGGTCGCCTACTGGACCGGCCAGATCGCCAACGGGGCGACCATCGAGCAGGTGCGGCTCTCCTTCATCGGCTCCCCGGAGTACTTCCAGGTCCACGGCGGCACCAGCAAGGGCGCGGTCGACGCCCTCTACCAGGACGTGCTCGGCCGCTCGGTCGACGCCGGCGGCGAGCAGTACTGGGTCCAGCAGCTCGACAGCCACCAGCTCAGCTTCAGCCAGCTGGCGGCGGGCATCCTCTACAGCGAGGAGGGCCGCGAGCACCTGGTGGCCGGGATCTACCAGGACGTCCTCGGCCGCACCGCCCCGTCCGGCGACCTCGCCTACTGGGCCGGCCAGCTCCGCAACGGCGCCCGTGACGAGACCATCGTCAACCTCTTCGTCGGCTCGGCGGAGTACTTCGACAGCATCCACTGAACACCCGCGTCGCGAGACGCGATCTCCTTCCCCGACAGCAGGGGCGGCACCGGGCCGGCGTCGCGGACAATGTCCGCGATGCCCGAGGTGCCGCCCCTGACCTTTCTCCTGGACCGCCCCCGACCGGGGCACGAGAACATGCGCCTCGACGCCGCCGCGCTCGCCGCGGTCGCCACCGCCGGGCCCGGGGGGATCCGCATCTACGGGTTCTCGCCCCCCTGCCTCAGCATCGGCCGGCTCCAGGACGCGACCGACGTCGACACCGCCGCCTGCGCCCGCGACGGCGTCGAGGTGGTGCGGCGCCCGACCGGCGGGGTCGCGGTGCTCCACGACGAGGAGGTCACCTACGCGGTGGCCTGCGCGGCCGACCACCCCGTCCTCGGCGGCGACGTGCTCACCTCCTGCGCGCGGATCCACGCCGCGGTGACCCTGGGACTGGCCCGGCTGGGGGTGGCCGTCCACCCCCACGCCGCCGCCGCCGACGAGCGCGCCGCCGCCCGGGAGCGGGCCGCGGTCGCCGACTGCTTCGCCCGCCCGGCCTCCCACGAGCTGCTGAGCGCGGACGGGCGCAAGCTGGTGGGCAGCGCCCAGGCGCGGCGGGGACGGGCGCTGCTCCAGCACGGCAGCGTCCTGCTGGAGCCGCCCCGGGCCGCCGCCTACCTGCGCCGCCCGCCTCCCGGCGAGCGCCGCGGCGCCGGGGTTCGCGAGCTCCTGGGCCGGCGGGTCAGCCGCGAGCAGCTCGCCGAGGCGATCGCCGAGGGCTTCCGCCAGACCCTCGCCGGCGCCGGCACGGGAGCGGTCACGGGCTGACCACACCGCCCGCCGAACCGCCGCGGCCCTGCTACCCTGTCGCCTTCGCGATGACCAAGAGAACCCGCACCAGCCGCCAGCAGCCGCCGGCGCGCCGCCGCCCGCAGCCCCGCCCCGGCACCACCCCGGGGGGTGCCATGCCCGGCTCCCCGAGCGGAGGCGTCGGAGGCGCGGACGCGCCCACGCCGTCGCGTGAGGACGCGACCCCCAACGGCGGCGCCGCGGTCCAGGAGAGCGCCGCCCCCCGGGCGGCCGCGACGCCCGCCGGCGCCCGCCGGGTCGGCCGCCTCGACCCCGCCTCGGCCGCCGGCCGCAGGACGACCAAGGCACAGCAGAAGCAGCAGTCGGCCTTCGCTCCGCTCGACCCCGAGGACCCGGCGATCCCCTTCGACCGCGTCCCCTACGTGCCCGCCGACCTCCGGCGGGTCGCGATCATGGCCGGGTTCATGGTGCTGCTGATCATCATCGCCGCTGTGGTGGTGACCCACACCGTCGGCTAGCGTCGACTGAGCCGAGAGGCGGGGCAGGTAGACTGCAGCGGCCACCGCCCACACCGGTGGCGAACCCCCATGCGAGTCATCCTCTACACCGGCAAGGGCGGGGTCGGGAAGACCACCGTCGCCGCCGCCACCGCGGTTGCCTGCGCGCGTCTCGGATACCGCACCCTGGTGATCAGCACCGACGCCGCCCACAGCCTCGGCGACAGCCTCGACGTCCAGCTCGGCGACCGTCCCACCGAGATCGAGCCCAACCTCTGGGCGCAGGAGGTCAACGCCCTCCACGAGCTCGAGGACAACTGGGAGAAGGTGCACCGCTACCTCAGCACCCTCTTCGCGTCGCAGGGCGTGGACGAGATCGTCGCCGAGGAGCTGGCCTCGCCTCCGGGGATGGAGGAGGTGGCGAGCCTGATGTGGATCAAGCACCACCAGCGCAGCGGCGACTACGACGTCCTCATCGTCGACTGCGCGCCCACCGGCGAGACCCTGCAGCTGCTCGCCTTTCCCGACGTGGCCCGCTGGTACCTGAATCGCATCTTCCCGATCGAGCGACGGGTGATGAAGGTGGCGCGGCCGATGGTGCAGCCCTTCATCAGCATCCCGCTGCCCGGCGACGAGATCTTCGGCAGCATCAAGGACCTGCTCCTCGACCTCGAGGGGATGAAGAGCGTGCTCGGCGACCCGCGGGTGTGCACCGTCCGCATCGTCCTCAACCTCGAGAAGATGGTCATCAAGGAGGCGCAGCGGGCCTTCACGTACCTGAGCCTCTACGACTACCTCACCGACCTGGTGGTGGTGAACCGGGTGCTGCCCCCCGAGGTGACCGACCGCTACTTCGACTCCTGGCGGGAGGCGCAGACCCGCTACGGCGAGATGGTCGACACCGCGTTCGCGCCGGTGCCGATCATGCGCACCCGGCTGTTCGACCACGAGGTGGTGGGCATCGAGAGCCTCGCCGAGATGGCGCAGTCGATCTTCGGCGACAGCGACCCGGCGGCGATCATGTACCACGAGGTTCCCCAGCGGGTGCGCAAGAACGGCTCGCAGTACGAGCTGCTGCTCCACCTTCCCTTCGTCGCCCGTGACGAGCTCAACGTCACCCACCGCGAGGGCGAGCTGTACGTCACCGTGGGCCCCTACAAGCGCGAGATCTCGCTGCCGCGGGTGCTGAAGGGGAAGACCGTGATCGCCGCCAAGCTCGAGGAGGGCATGCTCCGAGTCGTGTTCGGGAGTGCCAAGAGCTGAGCGACCAGTGCCGGGTGTGTCCCTGCCGCCTGCTCGGTGAGGCAGGTCAGCTGATGGGCTCCACCGTCAACGAGCTGCTGCCTCCGGAGGCGCAGATCCACCTGCTCAACGCGCAGCGCGAGCTGCTGCTGGCGGTGAAGCTCACCCTCGAGCACCACCGCCGGCAGCGCGCCGACGCCGACGGCGCCGCGGCACGCCGCCGTCCGGTCCGGGTGGAGGTCGAGTAGCGGATGGAGCGCTGGCAGATCTACTTCAGCTTCGTCCTCTACACGCTGCCGGGGCTGGTGATGGGCTTCACCTTCCACGAGCTCGCCCACGCCGTCGTGGCGGTGCGCTACGGCGACAGCACCCCGCGCGCGCAGGGCCGCATCTCCCTCGATCCTCGTAAGCACATCGACCCACTCGGCTTCGGCCTGCTGCTCACCGTCGGGTTCGGATGGGCGAAACCGGTGCAGTTCAATCCCTACGTGGTGCGCACCCGGGTGCAGCAGGCGGTCGTCGCGGCCGCCGGCCCGCTCACCAACCTGTTCCTCGCGGTCGTGTTCCTCATCGCCATGCACCTGCAGATCCTCGGCAATCCCGGCGTGCCCGGGGAGGCGGGCGGGGCCAACGTGCAGTTCGGGCACGGCGGCGCGAGCGTGATCCTCTACTGGTTCCTGATGCAGGGGTTCTTCATCAACGTCGTGCTCTTCGTCTTCAACATGCTGCCGATCCCGGGCATCGACGGGTACATGGTCTTCCGCGGCCTGCTCGGCGGCATCATCCCCGGCGTCTTCGACTGGATGGACCAGAACCGGCAGGTGGTGTGGTTCGGCGCCATCGGGCTGCTGTTCCTCCTGCCCCAGCTCTTCGGGCAGACCGTCAATCCGCTGGCCACGGTGTTCACCGACCTGCAGGACTTCCTCTACCGCACCTTCGTGACCCCGGACTACCTGCCCGCCGGCGGCTTCGTCAGCCTCTTCAACGTGCTGTCCTCTCGATGACCCGGGCCGGTGCGGTGCCGGCCCGCGACCTGCCCTCGGTCGACCGCCTCGCGTCGCATCCCCTGCTGGAGCGATGGCGCGGGTCGCACCCCGCGGTGGTGCGCGCCGCCCGAGCCGTGCTCGACGAGGAGCGCACCGCCCGCCGCGCCGGCGCCTCGGTGCACGGCGACGAGGCGGCGCTCGCCGGGGCGGCCGCGGCCTGGCTGCGCCGACGGCTCGAGCCCGGGCCGCACCGGGTGCTCAACGCCACCGGGGTGGTGGTCCACACCAACCTCGGCCGGGCGCCGCTGGGCGCGCCGGCGCGGGCCGCGGTCGCCGCCGCCTCGGGCTACAGCGACCTCGAGTACGACCTCGGGCGCGGCGCCCGGGGCTCCCGCCACGACCATGTCGCCCCGCTCCTCGCCACCCTCTGCGGCGCCGAGGACGCCCTGGTGACCACCAACAACGCTGCCGCGGTGCTGCTGATGCTGAGCGCCCTCTGCCGGGGGCGCGAGGTGCTGGTCTCGCGGGGCGAGGCGGTGGAGATCGGGGGCGGCTTCCGCATCCCCGAGGTGATGCGGCTGAGCGGCGCGCGGATGGTCGACGTCGGCACCACCAACCGCACCCGCGCCGCCGACTACGCCGCCGCGGCGACCCCGCGCACCGCCGCCATCGTCCGGGTCCACCCATCGAACTTCACGATCGTGGGCTTCACCGAGCGGGCGAGCACCGCGGAGTGCGCCGCGGTCGCCCGCGAGCACGGCCTGCTGCTGCTCGAGGACGCGGGCAGCGGCGCGCTGCGCGATCCCGCCGCGGTCGACCCCGGGCTGGCCGGCGAGCCGGTGCTCGAGAGCGTCCTCGCCGCCGGCGCCGACCTGGTCACCGCCAGCGGCGACAAGCTCTGCGGCGGCCCCCAGGCGGGGCTGATCGCCGGCCGCGCCGACCTCGTCGCCCGGCTCCGCCGCCACCCGCTGATGCGCGCGGTGCGCCCCGACAAGATGGTGCTCGCCGCCCTCGGCGGCACCCTCGCGTCCCACCTCGCCGGCACCGCAGGCGAGGCGGTGCCGGTGGAGCGGATGCTCGGCCGCGACCCCGGGGCGATCGAGGCGGAGGCGCGCACCTGGGCGTGGACGCTGCGCGCCGGCGGCGTCCCCGCCGACGTCACCCCGGCCCGCTCCGAGGTGGGCGGGGGCTCGCTGCCGGGGACCTCGCTGCCCACCACCTGCGTCACCCTCCCCGGCCCCACCGGCCGCCTCCTCGCCGCGCTCCGCGGCGGCGAGCCGCCGGTGATCGCCCGCGCCGAGTCCGGGCGGGTCTGGCTCGACCCTCGCACGGTGGCGCCGGATGAGGTGGCCGAGCTGCTGCGGGAGGTCCGGGTCGCGTGGGAGCGGGTCCACGGCCCGCCGCCGGAACGGGAGCCCTGAGCGCCCCGCAGACGCCCGCCCAGGTGCGCCTCGGCGACCGCGTCCACGCGATCCACGGCGCCCAGATGGCGATCGTCCGCGACGGCCGGGTCCTCCTCCAGCTGCGCCCGTGGCCACCCGGCTGGGAGCTCCCCGGCGGCCACTGCGAGCCCGGCGAGGACCCCGCCGTCACCGCCGCCCGGGAGGCCGAGGAGGAGACCGGCCTGCGCGCCACCGTCGGCGGGCTGGTCGGCATCTACTCGTTCGACGGCCTCCGCCGCGGCGGCGACGCGGTCTACTGGGGGACGCTGAGCGGTGGCCGGCCCCGGCGCACCATCGAGGCGGTGCGCACCCGCTGGTTCGCCCCGACCGAGCTGCCGCCGACCATCTTCCCCTGGTTCCGCCAGCGCGCCCTCGACGCCGTCGCCGCCGCCGCCGGGGCGCCCGCGGTGTACCGGGTGCAGGCCGTCACCCCGCGGCACGTGCTCTTCTTCGGGATGCGCTGGCTGGCGACCGCCGTCGATGCCCTCCGGTCCGCCCGCCACCGTTGCGGGCGCCGTCCTTGAAAGCCGCGGGGTGACGGGCGACACCACGCCGGATGCTTCAGACCGCCCTCGCTCGCCTCCGGGCTTCGCCCTGTGGCGTGCTGCGGAACTCGCTCCGGCATGGTGTCCCGCGTCCCGCCGCCGCGGCCCTCGCCCGGATCCGTGACGTGGTCCTCCTCGCCGCCCTCGGCGGACTGGTTGCGCCGACGGTCGCGGCGTCGGTGGCCACGGCCAGCCTCTGGCTCGCGGGGGTGCCGATCCGCGGCCCGTTCCCCGAGGTCTGGGCCACGTGGTGCCTCGCCGGCGGCCTGGGCATCCTGGTCCTCGGGTCGGCGGGGCTGGCGCTGGCGCCGCCGGGGGTCCGGCGGCCCGCGCCCGGCGACGCCGAGGCGGTCCTGCTCGGCATCGTGACCGTGGTGATCACCGCGCTGGTGTTCCTCCACACCGCGATMTCGCCCTCGGTGCGAGGTACTGGTTGGGCCTCAACCGCGCGCCGGGGTTGTGACTCGCCAGCGGGGGGTGGAGCGGCCGGGCATGTCAGCCGGCGGCGGCCGAGCAACCCACACCGCGGTGACACGCGGCGCTACCGTCCCGGGGCATGAACCTGGTCGTCGGTACTGCGGGGCACGTCGACCACGGCAAGTCGTCGCTGGTGCTGGCGCTCACCGGCACCGACCCCGACCGGCTCGCCGAGGAGAAGCGGCGGGGGATGACCATCGAGCTCGGCTTCGCCGCCTGGACCCTGCCGTCGGGCGAGCGGGTGGGGGTGGTGGACGTGCCCGGGCACCAGCGCTTCATGCGCACGATGGTGGCGGGGGCGCAGGGGATCGACCTGGTGCTGCTGGTGGTGGCGGCGGACGAGGGGGTGATGCCCCAGACCCGCGAGCACCTCGCGATCTGCGGGCTGCTGGGGGCGCGGCACGGGGTCGTGGCGCTCACCAAGTGCGACCTGGTCGACGAGGACGTGCTCACCCTCGCGCGCGCCGAGGTCGAGGAGGTGATCGCGGGGTCGCCGCTGCGCGGGGCGCCGCTGGTGCCCTGCTCGTCGGTCACCGGCGAGGGTCTCGACGAGCTCGCCCGCACCGTCGAGGCGGCGCTGGCGGCGGCGCCGGCGCGGGTCGACCGCGGCCGCCCGCGGCTCTTCGTCGACCGCGCCTTCGCGCTTCCCGGGTTCGGGCCGATCGTGACCGGAACTCTGGAGACCGGGGCGCTCCACACCGGTGACGAGGTCGGCATCCTGCCGGGCGGGCTGCGGGCGCGCATCCGCGGCCTCGAGCGGCATGGCGAGCGGCTGGAACGGGTCGAGCCGGGGGGACGCACCGCGGTCAACCTCGCCGGGGTCGAGCGCGCCCAGCTCGGCCGGGGGATGGCGGTGGTCGCGCCGGCGGCGATGGCGCCGGTGCGGCGGCTCGACATCCGGCTGGAGGCGCTCGCCGACGCCCCCTCGGGGATCCGCCACAACGCCGGCGTCTCGGTCCACCTCGGCACCGCCGAGGTCGCCGCCCGGGTGTGGCTGCTGGAGGGCGCGGCCCTCGAGCCCGGCGACGCCGGGTACGCCCAGCTCCAGCTCGCCGCGCCGCTGGCGGCCGCCCCCGGAGACCGGCTGGTGGTGCGCCGCCTGTCCCCGCAGGGGACCCTGGGTGGCGGGGTGGTGCTCGACGCCGCCCCTCGCCGCCACCGCCGCCGCGACCCGGCGGTGGCGGCCGCGCTGGCCCGGCTGGAGACCGGAGGGCTGCGGGCGCTGCTCCTCGAGCTGCTCGCGCGGCAGCGGCTCGGCGCCGAGCCGGCGGCGCTGGCCCGGGCGGCGGGCGCGGGTCGCGGGGAGGTCGACACCCTTCTCGCCGGCCTCGGCGACGAGGTGGTGCGGCTGGGCCGCCGGCTGCTCGCCGCGGGGCGGTGGGAGGAGCTGCGACGCAGCTCGGCGGCGGTGCTCGGCGCCTACCACGACGCCGAGCCGCTGCGCCCGGGGATGCCGCGCGAGGAGTGGCGGAGCCGGCTGCGCCTCCCCGGCCCGCTCTCCGCCGACGTCGCCCACCGCCTCCGCGGCGAGCACGCCCTCGAGGAGGCCGACGGCTGGGTCGCCCTCGCGGGGCGCGGGCGCAGCGTCTCCGGCACCGCCCAGCGCGCGGTGCAGGCGGTGCTGGCGCTGCTCGCCGAGCGCGGCCTCGACCCCCCTCCGATGGCCGAGCTGCGCGCCGCCGGACTCACCCCGGGGCTGCTCCGGCTTCTCCTCGACGACGGCCGCGCGGTGCGTCTGTCCGCCGACGTGGTCCTCGCCGGGCCGGTGTACGCGGCCGCTCGCGAGCGGGTCGAGGCCCACCTGCGTGCCCACGGCGAGGCCACCGTCGCCCAGATCCGCGACGCCGTCGGCGCCACCCGCCGGGTGGTCGTCCCCCTGCTCGAGACCCTGGATGCCGGCCGGGTGACGGTGCGGGTCGGCGACGTGCGCCGCCTCCGCGCCCGGTAGCCCGATAGAGTGCGGCAGGGGGAAGGCTGTCATCGACGAAGGAGATGATGGCCTGGGGAGGCCTCCCTACCATTGGGCGCGTCACCGCCCAGAGGAGAGAAGATTGCGTCCTGTCGTGGTCGGGCTGACCCTGCGGCCGGTGACCYACGAGGGCCACCCCGAGCGGCTGCTCGTCAACCGGGTGTACAGCGATGCGCTGGAGCGGGCGGGGGCGGTGCCGCTGCCCATCCCCACCCTGCGCGACCCCGCGGGGGCGGTGACCCTGCTCGAGGCCTGCGACGCGCTGCTGCTCCCCGGTGGGCCCGACGTCGAGCCCCGCCGCTACGGCGAGGAGCCCTGCGAGGGCTGCCGCACCGAGTGGGTCGCCGACCTCGACGCCACCGAGGCGGCGGTGCTGGAGCGCGCGCTCGAGACCGACCTCCCGGTGCTCGCCATCTGCCGCGGCTGCCAGCTGCTCAACGTGGTCCGTGGCGGCTCGCTCTGGCAGGACATCGTGGTGCAGGGCGCGGGCGACGCCGACCACGACGGCGAGACCACCGGCACGCCGCGCACCCAGGTGGTCCACGCCATGGTGCTCGAGCCCGACAGCCTGCTGTCCAGGGTCCTCCAGGTCACCGTGGTGGGGGTCAACAGCATCCACCACCAGGCGCTGCGCCGGGTGGGCGACGGGCTCCGGGTGGTGGGCCGGTCCCCGGACGGGCTCGCCGAGGCGGTGGAGATGCCCGGGCGCCCCTTCGTGATCGGGGTCCAGTGCCATCCCGAGGAGCACAGCGCCACCGAGCCCTGGGCCGCCCGGCTGTTCACCGCCCTGGTCGACGCCGCCCACCGCCGGCGGGAGGGGCCCTCCACCCTCTCCCGCTCGGCGGTCGGGGGGTGAGCGCAGCCGCGGCACGGCCGCTGCGGAGCCCCTGGCGGGTCGGGTTGGGGGCGGTGGTGGCCGGGATCGTCCTCCTCCACCTGCTCGGCCTCGGCAGCGCCCCCCCGGGGCTCTACAGCGACGAGGCCTCGATCGGCTACAACGCCTGGGCGGTCGCCCACACCGGGCTCGACGAGCACGGGGCCCGGCTCCCGCTCTTCTTCGAGGCGTTCGGCGAGTACAAGAACCCGGTCTATGTCTACCTGCTGGCCCCGCTGACCTGGGTGCTGCCCCTGACCCCGGCGACCGAGCGGCTGCCCGCGGCCCTCTGCAGCCTCGGGGTGGTCGCCGCGGCGGCGGCCACCGCCTGGCGGCTGACCCGGAGCCGGCCGGTGCTGATGGCCACCCTGCTCACCGCCGGCCTCACCCCCTGGCTGGCGGTGGAGGGACGGGTCGGCTTCGAGGTGATCTCGATGGTGCTGGCGCTCTCGGTGGCGGTGCTCTGCCTGGTCCACCTGCTCGAGGACGGCGGGGTGCGCTGGGGCTTGGGCGCCGGGGTCGCGCTCGGGGTCTCGGTCTACGCCTACAGCACCGGGCGGCTGCTCGTCGCCCTGCTCACCGGGCTGCTCGTCGTCGTGCTCGCGCCCCGGCGCCGCCGCCCGGAGACCCTGGCGGTGCTGCTCCCCGTGGCCGTCGCCTACCTGGTGCTCGCGGTCTGGGCGCAGGGCCACCCGGGCGCGCTCATCGGCCGCTTCGCGTCGCTGAGCATCACCGCCGACCACCCCTCGCCGCTGGTGGCGGTGCAGCGCCTGGTGCGCAACTACGCGACCTACCTCGGCGCCCCCTTCCTCGGCACCCACGGCGACTCCAACCCACGGCACAACACCGGTTTCGGCGGGATGCTGCTGCTCGCCTCGCTGCCGGCGGTGCTGCTCGGCGTGGCCACCTGCCTGCGCCACCTCCGCAGCCCCCTCCATCGCCTGCTGCTCGGCGGGCTGGTGCTCGCCCCGCTGCCCGCCACGCTCACCGCCGAGGGCACGCCCCACGCGCTCCGCGCCTCGGCGATGCTGCCCTTCCTGCTGGCGATCGCGGCGCTCGGATGGGCGGTGCTGCTTCCCACACTGATCGACCGGAGGCTGCGGGTGGCGGCTCTGGTGCTGCTGCTGGCCGCGGGCGGCGAGGCGGCGGCCTTCGAGCGCGACCTCTTCGTCGACTGGCCGGGACGGGCGCTCGCCGCCTTCGACAGCGGCGAGATCGACGCCATCCAGCGCGCCCACGACCAGGCCGGCGGCCACCTGGTGCACCTCTCCACCAGCCTCGAAGAGCCCTACATCCAGGCCCTGTTCCAGCTCCGTCCCGACCCCCGCGACTACCAGCGGCGGGGGCTCGCGGCGGTGGGCATGACCCTCACCTCGCCCGACCGGATGGCCGAGGAAGCCCAGGCCGGCGACGTGCTGGTGCTCGCCCCCGGCGACCAGCCGCCGGCGGGCGCGCAGCCGCTCTTCGAGGAGACCGCGACCGTGAGATCGCCGGTGTTCACCCTCAGCGGACCGGCGAGCAGCAGCGTCGTGCTGGTCCAGGTCTACCGCCGCTGACCCGGCAAGGACGCTGTTTCGCGCCTCGCTGCTATGGTTCAACCAGGCGTGAACATGTGATTTGGGGAGTGAGGGCATGACCGACGTCGTCATCGTGGAGGCGGTGCGCACACCGCTGGGCCGCGGCAACCTGAAGAACGGTGAACTCCGCGACGTCCATGCAGTCAAGCTCGCCGCCCACGTGCTGCGCGAGGTCGTGAGCCGCGCGCGTCTCGACCCCGCCAGCGTCGACGACGTCATCTTCGGCTGCGTGATGCAGACCGGCGAGCAGGCGGTGAACATCGCCCGGCAGGCGGTGCTGCTCGCGGGCTTCCCCGTCGAGGTTCCGGCCACCACCGTCGACCGGCAGTGCGGCTCCTCGCAGCAGGCCGTGCACTTCGCCGCCAACCTCATCCAGTCCGGGGTGTGCGACATCACGATCGCCGCCGGGGTGGAGAGCATGAGCCGGGTGCCGATGGGGGCCACCGTCATCCAGGGCCCGGGCACGCCGTTCCCGCCCGAGCTGCTCGAGCAGTACAACCTGGTCAGCCAGGGCATCGCCGCGGAGATGATCTCCGAGGAGTTCGGCATCACCCGCCGCCACGCCGACGAGTTCGCCGCCGAGTCGCAGCGCCGCGCCGCCCGGGCGCAGTCGGAGGGGCGCTTCGACCGCGAGATCGCCCCGCTCGTGCTCGGCGAGAACGGCGACGGCCGCGTGGTCTCGCAGGACCAGGGCATCCGCCCCGGCACGACGGTGGACACGCTCTCCGCCCTGCAGGCCTCCTTCAAGCAGGACGGCGTCTGCCACGCCGGGAACTCCTCACAGATCACCGACGGCGCCGCCGCGCTGCTGCTGATGTCCGCCGAGAAGGCGCGCGAGCTGGGCCTCACCGCGCGGGCGCGCATCCGCTCCCAGGCGGTGGTCGGCGTCGACCCGGTGACCATGCTCAAGGGCCCCATCCCCGCCACCGCGAAGGTGCTCGCCCGCGCCGGCCTGCAGCTGTCGGACATCGACCTCTTCGAGGTGAACGAGGCGTTCGCACCCGTGGTCCTGGCCTGGGAGCGGTCCCATCACCCCGACATGGACAGGGTCAACGTGAACGGTGGGGCGATCGCCCTCGGCCACCCGCTCGGCGCCTCCGGGGCGCGGCTGATGACCACGCTGCTCCACGAGCTGGAGCGCACCGACCGCCAGCTGGGGCTGGAGACGATGTGCTGCGGAGGGGGGATCGGCACCGCCACCATCATCGACCGCGACGCCTGAAATCAGGTTTTCAGGGCGCGTCGCAGCGTGACTGTCACGGCGCGGTCACGGGCGGCTCGCGAGACCGGCACACTGCCTCGGGTGCGTCCGGGAGCTTCGCAGACCCCGTGATATAGTCGGAACGCCCTCGACGGAACGTCTCCGTCGCCCGCCCCTTTGCCCGGTTGCGAGATGAAGAAGGTTCTGATCATCGAGGACTATTACGCCCTCGCCGACATCGAGTCCCTGCTCTGCACAATGGAGGGATACGAGGTCAAGGTGGCGAAGTCCGGCGACGAGGGTCTGCAGCTGTTCGGTGAGTTCAGGCCCGACCTGATCCTCCTCGACCTCATGCTCCCCGGCGAGCTCAGCGGCTCCCAGGTGCTCGAGCGCATCCGCTCCGAGCACGGTGACGAGCCCAGGGTTCTGGTGGTGAGCGCGCTGGTGAACCCCACCACGGCACCCAAGCTCGAGGCCTACGGCAACGTCGAGACCCTCGGCAAGCCGTTCAAGATCAAGGAGCTGGCGGCGCGCATCCAGGCGATGCTCGACAACTAGCTTCACAGGGAACACAGTCACAGGGTGCGCGCTGAGCCCCCGCCTCCGCCCCGCCGCCGCGACTCCGAGCCCGCGCCCGAGACGCCAGGCCGTCGGGCCGCGCCCCCCCGGCAGCGCTGCCCCTACCTGGAGCAGATCATCCGGGAGAAGGCGGGCCCCTTCGGGTGGCTGACCCGCTTCAAGGCCGACTGCCACGTCGACCGGCGCACCCACACCTGGACCGGACGCCACCCGGTGCCGCCGTGCGTGAGCGACCCGCAGACCTGCGCCCTCTACCGGCGCGAGCGGTCCGCCGAGGACCAGCGGATCCAGCGCTACCGGGACTGACCCCCAAGCGGGCCTCTGGCGCGGCATAGTCCGGGGTCGATATGGACGTGTACATCTCCGTCGGCCTCGAGGGGGTCGCGGGCGTGGTCGAACTCGCGCAGGTGGACGACGCCGGCGGCGCTCGCCCCTACCGCCGGGCCTGCGGGCTGATGACCGGGGAGGCCAACGCCGCGGTGGCCGGCGCGATCACCGCGGGGGCGCAGCGGATCATCGTCAACGACGCCCACGGCCGCATGAACAACCTCGACCTCGAGACCCTCGACCCGCGGGTGGAGTGCAGCGTCGGCTACCCCAAGCCGTTCGCCTCGATGGCGGGGATCACCAATCGCTTCGGCGCCTGCTGCCTGATCGGCTACCACGCCGGCGCCGGCTCGGCCCCCGCGATCCTCGACCACACCCTGTCCCGGAGGATGTTCCGCGCGGTGCGCCTCAACGGCGTCCGCCAGACCGAGACCACCCTCAACGCCGGGCTCGCCGGGCACCATGGCGTGCCCGTGGTGATGGTGAGCGGCGACGAGGCCACCTGCGCGGAGGCGATCGCGGTGCTCGGGCCCAAGCTGCAGACGGTGGCGACCAAGGCCGCCTTCGGAAGCGGAGCCGCCTACTGCCTGCATCCCTCGGTGGCCCGGGAGCGGATCGAGAACGCGGTCCACGAGGCCCTGACCCGGGCCATCGGCGGCGACGTCGAGCCCTACCGGGTCACCCCGCCCTACCTGCTCGAGTGCGACACCAGCACCACCCTCGCCGCCGACTACGCGTCCACCATCCCCGGGGTCGAGCGCACCGCGGGACGCACCCTGCGCTTCGCCGCCGACGACTACACGACGGTGTTCCGCGCCCTTCTCACCATGTCGATGCTCGGTGAGCTGATCGGCTGATCCAGGCGGCCGCTCATCGCACGCCGCGGGCGTGGTCGAGGGCGGGCTGCGCACCGTGCGAGCGCATCGTGTCGACGAAGCCCTGGACCGCGCGCAGCGGGCGCAGCAGCAGGGTGAGCTCGACGATCTCGCCGTCGCGGGTGGCGAGGTGGAAGACGCCCTGCGCGGGCTCGTCGCCCACCGCCGCCTCGAAGACGAGGGCGTGGGTGTCGCCGTGCGGGCTGTGCAGCTCGTCGGTGACGCGGATGCCGTCCAATGTCTGCATCGCCTTCCCGGTGATCTGCGCCACCAGCTCGCGGCCGGTGTAGTCGGTGGAGATCACCGCGGGGCTGTGGAGCACCACCTGCGCGGCGAACCCGGCGGTGGCGGCGTCGCGGTCCCCGGTCTCCATGGCGGTGCGGAAGGCGTCGATCACGCTCATGTCCGGTCCTCCTGCGCGAGTGCGAAGCGGTCGAGGAAGCGCTCGGCGAGCGCCGGGTCGTCGGGCTCGAAGCGGAGCCGGCCGGCGGCGGTCGCGTCGCTCACCGAGTCGGCGCCGAGGCGCAGCCGCAGCAGCGTCGCCGCGGACACGCTGACGGCGAGATCGGGAGCGGTGGTGGCGACCATCCCGAGGGCGAGCCCGCCGCCGGTGAAGCCGAGGGTGAAGGCGCGCCCGTCGACCTCGAGGACGTAGGTCGCGTCCCCGGCGCCGTCGGCCTCGGGCCGGGCATGGGCGGCCAGCCCGGCGAGCACCGCCATCGCCGGGCTCACCGGCTCGTCGACCGGGGGCGGGTCGAGGCGGGTCAGGCCCCAGCGGACCAGCTCCGCGATCGCCGGCATCAGCCCCCGGCCGGTGGCCGTGAGCTCGTAGACGGTGCGTGCGGCGGGGGGCGGCAGCTCACGGCGCGCCACCAGGCCGTGGCTCTCGAGGTCGCGCAGCCGGTCGGCGAGGAGGTTGCGGGGGATCCCGACCAGCGCGCCGTGCAGGTCGGTGAAGCGCATCGGGCCAAGCAGCAGCTCGCGGACGAGCAGGAGCGTCCAGCGCTCGCCCACCAGGTCGAGGGTGCGGGCCACCGGGCAGTACTGGCCGTAGGATCGTCCGTTCACGGTACGAATCCTAGACGGAAGTTCCAGCCCGTCTGAACTCGCCGAAGCCCTCGAACTTCCGCCTAGACGGATCAGTACAGAAACTCAACCACCGTGGTCGGGTTCAGACGCCCGCTCCCACCGGCGCCCGGTGGAGGTCGAAGTAGCGCGCCTCGGGGTGGTGCATCACGAAGGCCACGGTGGACTGCTCGGGGACCAGCTGGGCGGCGTCGGTGAGGGTGACGCCCACCTCGGCCGCGGGCAGCAGCTCCAGGAGCACCCGGTTGCCCTCGAGGTCGGGACAGGACGCGTAGCCGGGCGAGTAGCGCCGTCCCTGGTCGGGCCCGAGCCCCAGCTCGGTGCGGATCCGCCGGTGGACGTACTCGGCGGTGGCCTCGGCCATCTGGGTGGCGAAGCCGTGGACCCGGAGCATGTCGTCGTAGCGGTCCTCGCGCTCCATGCGCTCCGACAGCTCCGAGGCGCGCGGGCCGGTGGTGGCGAGCTGCAGGGCGACGACGTCGCGCTCGGCGCCCGCCTCGGAGACCGGCCGCACGTAGTCGGCGAGGCAGAGCCGGTGCTGCCCGGGCTGGCGGGGGAAGGTCAGCCGGGCGACCACCCGCTCGCGGTCGTCGGGATCGTAGAGGAGCACGGTGTCGCCGTCGGCCAGCGCCGGCCAGTAGCCGTACGCGGCCTGCAGGTCGAGGTGGCCGTCGCTCCTCGCCTCGGCGATGGACTGCGCCAGCCGGGGCTCGAGCTCAATGCGCAGCAGCCGCTCCCACTCGTCCGGGTCGCGGATGCCGCGGAACTGCCAGCCCATCTTGAAGAGCGAGTTCCTGTCGATGTGCGGCACCACCTCGTCGATGGGGATCCCGCGCAGCACCCGCGCACCCCAGAACGGGGGCGTGGGGATGGCCGCGTCGCCGCGCACCTCGCTGTGGTCGGGCACTGTGACCACCGGGGCGGCGGCGCGGTCGCGGGCCCGCTGCGCCTCGGCGTCCCGGAAGGTGAGCGCCTCGGCGTGGATGCGCTCGACCAGGGCGTCACGCCGCGCCGGGTCGACCAGCTGGTCGACCGCCTCCAGCCCCTCGAACGCGTCCTTGCAGTAGAGCACGCCGGGTGCGTAGGCGCGGTCCTGGTCGAGCAGCAGGATGCGCCGGCCGAAGCCGCGGTTGATGGCGGCGCCGCCGATGATCACCGGGAAGGCCAGGCCGCGGGTGTCGAGCTCGTGCACGCACGCCGGCATCTGCTTGCTGGTGCTCACCAGCAGCGCGCTGAGCCCGATGGCGTCGGCCTCGACCTCGACCGCCTTGTCGATGATGGTGTTCACCGGCACCTGCTTGCCGAGGTCGAACACGGTGTAGCCGTTGTTGCTGAGGATGGTCTTCACCAGGTTCTTGCCGATGTCGTGGACGTCGCCGTACACGGTGGCGAGCACCACCTTCCCCTTGGTGACGCCCTCCTTGCGGTCGAGGAACTGCTCGACGTGGCCGACGGCGCGCTTCATCACCTCGGCGCTCTGGAGTACGAAGGGGAGGATCAGCTCGCCGGCGCCGAAGCGGTCGCCGACGTCCTTCATCGCCGGCAGCAGGATCTCGTTGATCACCGCCACCGGTGAGCGCTCCTGCAGGGCGAGGTCGATCTGCTCCTCGATCCCCTCCTTGCGCCGGCGCAGGATCTGCGCGTGGATGCGCTCGGGTGGCGCCATCCCCTCGAAGGGGTCGGCGCGCTCCGCCTGCTCCGGCCCTCCGCTCCTGGTCTCGTAGAAGGCGATGAAGCGGGCCAGCGCGTCCGCGCGGCGGTTGAAGACCAGGTCCTCGGCGAGCTCGCGCTCCTCTCCGGGGATGTCCGCGTAGGGCACCACGTGGGCGGGGTTGATGATCACGGTGTCGAGACCGGCGGCGACGCAGTGGTAGAGGAAGACGCTGTTCAGCACCGGGCGCGCCCCCGCGGAGAGCCCGAAGGAGACGTTGCTCAGCCCCAGGGTGGTGAGCACCCCGGGCAGCTCGCGCTTGATGAGGCGGATGCCCTCGATGGTCTCGACCGCCGAGTCGATCCACTCCGGGTCGCCGGTGGCGAGGGTGAAGGTGAGGGCGTCGAAGAGCAGCTGGTGGGGGTGCAGCCCGTACTCGGCGCAGGCGATCTCCTGGATGCGCCGTGCCACCAGCAGCTTGGTGTCGCGGGTCTTCGCCATCCCGCCGACGTCGGCGGAGTTGTCGATGGTCAGCGCGATCACCGCGGCGCCGTGGTCGCGCACCAGCGGCAGCACCGCGTCGCAGCGCGCGCGCCCGCTCTCCAGGTTCACGCTGTTGACCACCGCGATCCCGGGATAGGTCTCCAGGGCGGTGCGGACCACGTCGGCCTCGGTGGTGTCGAAGACAAGCGGCGCCTCGAGGCTCATCTGCAGCTTCTTGGTGAGCACGCGCATCTGCTCGGACTCGTCGGTCCGCTCGGTGAGCGCCACCTGCACGTCGAGGGTGTGGGCGCCGCTCTCCACCTGCTCGCGGGCGATCTCGAGGATCCCGTCGTAGTCGTCGGCGAGCAGCAGCCGCTTCATCTTCCGCGAGCCCTGGGCGTTGACCCGCTCGCCGATGAGCAGCGGCGCCGGCACCTGGTGGAGGGCGACGCTGCGGATGCTGCTCGCCAGCCGCGGCGCGTCGTCGACGTCCTCGCGGAGACGCGGAGCGGCGCCGCCCACCCGCGCCACCAGCTCGCGGAGGTGCTCYGGGGTGGTGCCGCAGCAGCCGCCGACCACGTTGACCCCGATCTCGCGGACGAAGCCCTCGAGCGCCTCGGCCATCGGCACCGGCTCGAGCGGGAAGACAGCGCGGCCCTCGACGTTGAGGGGCAGCCCGGCGTTGGGGATGCAGGAGACCGGCAGCCGGGTGTGGGTGCAGAGATGCCGGATGGGCTCGCGCATGTGCTCGGGGCCGGTCGAGCAGTTGAGCCCGATCACGTCGACGCGCAGCCCCTCGAGGATGGCGAGGGCGGCCCCGATGTCGGTGCCGAGCAGCATCCGGCCCGAGGTGTCGAGGGTGACCTGGGCCTGGATGGGCAGCGCCCGTCCCAGGTCGGCGAAGGCGCGCCGCGCACCGTGGATCGAGGCCTTCACCTCGAGGATGTCCTGGGCGGTCTCGATGATCAGCAGGTCGGCGCCGCCCTCGACGAGGCCGCGAGTCTGCTCGCGGAAGGCCTCGACGAGCTCCTCGAAGCTGATGTTCCCGAGCGAGGGGTCGTCCGAGGACGGCAGGAACCCGGTGGGCCCGATGCTGCCGGCGACGAAGCGGGGGCGATCGGCGGTGGCGAACTCGTCGCAGGCCGACCGCGCCAGCGCCGCCGCGGTGGCGTTCAGCTCGTGGGTGCGCTCGGCGGCCCCCCACTCGGCGAGGCGCAGCCGGGTCGCCTGGAAGGTGCAGGTCTCGACGACGTCGCACCCCACCTCGAGGAAGGAGCGGTGGATGGTGCCGACGAGGTCGGGGCGGTGGAGCACCAGGCCGTCGATCCAGCCCTCGCGACCGCCGAAGTCGTCGGCGGTGAGGTCGTAGCTCTGCAGGCTCGTTCCCATGGCGCCGTCGACCACCAGCACCCGCGAGCGCAGCGCGGCGAGGTACGGGGAGGCGGCGGCGGTGGGAGCGGAGGGGGACTGGGTCATCAGGTGGGTGGGGTGTCCGATTCTAGCCGTGGTTCTTCTTTCGCCCGTGCAAGGTCGCGCGTCCGGCGGACGTCAGATAGGTATCGGACCGTGTCCGAGGGAGGGAGGAGTGTCCAGAGCAGGGGAACGGCCGGTGCGCCTCGCGGGGATCGCGGTGGCGCTGCTCGCCCTCGGCGGCTGCCAGGGGGCGGTGGCGACGCAGCCGGCGGCGGCCACCCCCGAGGCGGTCTCGACGCCCGCGGTCGCCACCGCGGCCCCGGTCACCCTGCCCCCGGTGGCGACCCACGCCGCCCTCCCGGTGATCACGCCGCCCCCGCTGGGGCCGCCGCCCAGCATCGACCCCGCGAAGATCGTCCCCGGCAGCGCCAGCTCGGCGGGCAGATCCGGCAGGGGCACCGCGGCCCACCACGGCTCCGCCGGCGCCAGCGGTGGTCAGAGCCCGGGCGCCGCTCAGCCGCCCGCCCGCTGAGGGCTCAGCGACCGGTCACCGTCACCAGGTCGACGGTGTCCCCGGCGCCGCCGCCGCGGAGCACCGCCCGGGCCAGGCCGACGCCCTCGCAGTACCAGAGCGCCGCCCCCGCGGTCGCCGCAGAGCCGCCCGCGGAGGTGGCATGGGAGACCACCTCGACCACCAGGCAGCGGTCGAGATGGCCGGCGGGCTCGTCGAGCGCGACGGGTCCGAGCAGGGTGCGGTCCTCGGTCACCGTGAACGTCGTCCCCGTGCCCCCGGTGGCGGCGACCCGGCGGGTGTCGGTCCAGGTCCGTCCCGGGGCGACCGGGCCGACGAGGTCGCGCACCGTCCCCCCCTCGGCGGTGCGGACCACGGTGTCGCCCTCGACGCGCACGGTGGCGCCGCTCAGTCCGAAGGGGAGGACCACCGCCCCCGGCGGGGCGGCGAGCCGTTCCAGCGAGAGCGTGGCCACCCCGGCGATGGTCCGGCGCGAGGCGAGGCGGAGCTCGACGGTGGTGCGCAGCGAGCCGTTGAGCCGGTACGTCAGGCGCTCACCGGGATGCTGGGGAAGGTAGGCGTCGAGCGCGAGGGGGGCGGCGCCGTCGCCGGGCACCACCCGCACCAGGGGCACCAGGACCACCGCGCCGAGCAGCGCTGCGGCGGCGGCGGCGGGGCGCAGGCGTGCGCCCACCGTGCCGGTCCGGCGGCTCTCGGCCTGCTGCGACATCGCGACGGCATGCTACGCTCCGGCAGTTACCCGGTTCTGAGGTGTCTGTCTTGGCGCGTCGTCCATCCCGTCCCGGCGGTGCCCGCCGCCGCCCCGCACGTCGCCGCGACCCCAACGYCGCCGCGAACGCGGTCGTCGCCGAGGTCAAGGAAGAGACGATCGAGATGGACGCCACCGTGGTCGAGCCGCTTCCGAATGCGATGTTCAAGGTGAAGCTGCAGACCGGGCAGGAGGTGCTCGCCTACACCTCCGGGAAGATGCGCAAGTTCTACATCCGCATCCTCATCGGCGACCGGGTCCGGGTCGAGCTCAGCCCCTACGACCTGAGCCGCGGCCGCATCACCTTCCGCTACAAGTAGCCGGGACGGCGCCCCGGCCGCCCATGCCGGCGTCGGCTTCTGCGGGCGCTCGCTCACGCATGAGAATGCGCTCGCTCACGTCATCGGCGCCTCCTTGGCCTCAACGCCCGGGACGGCATCCCGGTGCCTTTGAAGAGGGCACGATTCCGTGTTGACCTACGTTGTGGTCATCCTGGTCGTGATCGGCGTGCTCTACGGCAGCTTCCGGGCGCTGGGCGGCGGGGGCGAGCCGATTGCCGTGGACGACTACCGCACCGTGTTGAGCCGGTTGTCGGAGTTCACGGCGACGCGCGCCGATGAGCTTCGCGTGGCGCTCGACGAGCCGTTGCCGGCCGCCACCGAGGAGGCGCGCGGTGGCCGGGCGGCGAGCGATCCCATGTCCGAGGCGGCGGGCGCCGCCCGCAAGAAGCTGGGCGCCTACCTGCAGCAGCTGGCGCGGCTCGACGTCGCCGCCTCCGAGGCCGAGCTGGTGCCGCTCACGGCAACCCGCAGCCTGTTGGAGGCAGCCATCGAGGATCTGGGGTGGGCATGCCGCATGGTCGAGGCCGGCGTCTACCGCGACAACCCCGGCATCCAGCGCGCCGTCGCGCTGCTCCGCGAGCAGGGCGAGGACTACCTGGCGCAGGCGCGCGGCATCGTCGACCAGCCGCACGTCGCGGGCCCGGAGCCGGGCATGTAGGCGGTACGGGGTCGGCCCATGCGCTACACGCGCGGTGCATCAGGGTGACTGACAGGCCGGAGGTCGAGACCGTCGATGCCCGTGAAGTCCTGCGGGTTGATCGTGTACAGGGGTAGGGCATTCGCGATGGCGATGGCGGCGATCATCGCGTCATAGGTGCGCGCCTGCACCTTCCGTCCTGCCATTTCTGTTGCAACGTATCACGCGTGAGACGGCGCTCCCAGGCTACGAATACCTCGACAAGCACCTCCATCACGTCGAAGGGCACGCTGTGCGACGCCGCCGACCACATCGAGACGGCGCAGCACGTCTACGACGGCATCGCGGCCACCGTCACCCTCACCAGAGTGGCGGGGATCGCGCTCACCATCTTCACCTTCGGCGGCTCCGACGCGATGGCGGCGGAGGCCGACGCGGGAGAGATCAGCGCCGCGGCTGCGGCCATCGAGACGCTGAGCTTCGCGCTCCGCCGCATGGGACGACTGGATGATGTGCGTGCGCTCTGTAAAGGGAGAGACACCGCGCGTCGGCTGAGCGACCGACGGCCAGGCGCCTGCTCGACGAGGGTGCCGACCAGACCGAGGACGCCGTACGAGGTCCGCGCCTACGGCTGGGCGCGGAACCAGTCGATGGTGCGCCGCAGCCCGTCGCCCAGCTGCGTCACCGGCTCCCAGCCGAGCATCTCGGCGGCCTGCCGGTTGTCGAGGCACGACCGGAGCTGCTCGCCGGGCTTGGCGGGCCCGTGCTCGGGTGGCCCCACCGATCCTGCCGCCGCGGCGAGCAAGCCGTAGACGGTGAGCACATCGGTCTCGACGCCGGTGGCGATGTTGTAGGCCCCCACCGGTCCCTCCGCGGCCAGCAGGTTGGCGCGGACCACGTCGTCGACGAAGACGTAGTCGCGGGTCTGCAGGCCGTCGCCGTTGATCACCGCGGCCGTGCCCGCCAGCAGACGCTGGGCGAAGATCGCCACCACACCGGCCTCGCCGTGCGGGTCCTGGCGTGGGCCGTAGACGTTGGCGTACCGGAGGGCGGTGAACTCGAGGCCGTAGAGGCGGTTGTAGACGCCCCCGTAGACCTCGCCGCACTGCTTGGCGGCGCCGTAGTGCGACGCCGGCTCGGCGGCGTGGCCCTCGGGGGTCGGGATGGCCTCGGTGTCGCCGTAGATGGCGCCTCCGCTGCTGGCGAAGACCACCCGGCGGACCTCCGCGTCGACGCAGGACTGCAGCACGTTGACGGTGCCGACCACGTTGATGCCGGTGTCGAGCAGCGGCTCGTTGACCGAGCGCCGCACGTCGATCTGGGCCGCGTGGTGGAAGACGACCTCCGGTCGCACCGTGGTCATGACGTCGCGCAGATGGGGGGTGGCGATGTCGCAGACGTAGAGCTCGGCGCCCGCCGGAACCTGCTCGCGGCGTCCGCGGGAGAGATCGTCGAGCACGGCGACCTTCCAGCCCGCCTCGATGAGCGCGGTGGCCAGGGTTGAGCCGATGAACCCGGCGCCGCCGGTGACCAGTGCTGTCGGCATCAGCGTTTTCCGAGGCGGGACACTCAGCCGGTCTCACCCGCGGGCGCTACCGGGCGCGCCGCGCGCCGCGCATGCATGGCCAGAAAGACCAGGCCGCCGACCAGGATCAGGGAGGCGAAGCTGATGCTGCGGTCGAGCAGTGCCACCGCCGTCCCGTCGCTGGTGCTGAGGCCAAAGGTGCCCAGGACGGCGATCATGCCGCCCTCCACCAGGGCCAGGCCACCGGGGAGGAAGGGGACGGTGGTGAGCAGCGCGGCGATCAGCGCCACCAGCAGGAAGTGCGCCGGTCCGACCTGCTGCCCATAGCCCAGCGCCAGGATGACGAAGCCCAGGCGCAGCCCCTCGCACGCCCACACGGCGACACTCAGCGGCAGCACCCAGGTCCAGCGGCCGAAGGCGTCGACGGTGCCGCTGCGGAAGTGCTCGTAGCGCATCACCATGCGCTCGGGGAGCAGGCGCAGCAGCCGGCCACCGCGTCCCTTGACCATCACCACCAGCGCCGCCGCCGCCACCACGCAGAGGATGCCGAAGCCGATCAGCGCCGGCACCAGGCTGCGCGGCACGTGGTCGCGGAAGGTGATCAGCCCGGCCACCACCAGCAGCCCCATGAGCACGAAGAGATCGAGCAGCCGCTCGGCGACGATGGTGCCCAGCGACTTGGCGCCGCTGATGCGGTGCCGGGAGCGAAGCTGCACGGCGCGGTACAGGTCGCCCATCTTGGCGGGGACCACGCAGTTCACGAAGAAGGAGGCGAGCAGGATCTCGCCGAGCCCCGGCGCCCCCACCTCCTCGCCGGTGTTGCGCAGCAGCAGCTTCCAGCGCCAGGCCCGGATGACGAAGGAGAGGTAGTAGACGGCGATGCCGAGCAGGTAGAGGCTCAGCGTGGCGTGCCGCACGTCGGTGCCCACCGCCTGCCAGTCGATCAGTGACGGGGCGCGCCAGACGGCGAGTGCCAGCACGACGGCAGTGAGCCCCAGGGACAACGCGGTCCGCCGCGAGGTGAGCCGGTCGCGCCAGGAGCGGCCGGAGGTATCGTCCTGGGGCGGCGGGTCGATCACGGGCACCGGCGTCGGAGTGGGGGGTGGGGCGGACGTCGACGTCGGGCTCACCGTGTGGCCCAGCCTAGCATCGTGTTCGGCGGCCGCCCGCAGGCGGATACGGCCGCGTGACCACGGCGCGTTCCCACCGCGGCAGCCTCAGGAACGGCGCGGGCCGGCCTCCGGGCCGGCGATCAGCGGCTCAGGGTGGTCGCGCCGATCTCCGCGCAACCGCCCCAGCAGGCCGCTGGAGCGGCGTTCGGTGGGCCTGCCCACCGAGCGAACCTCGCGCTCCGCCAGCACCCGGACCCGGCGGCGCAGCGCCGCCGTGTCGCCGTCCCGTTCCACGGGCAGCTCGTCGCCGCGGCGTTCCCAGGAGCGCAGCCGATAGATGGCCGTCAGCGAGGCATAGGGGATGGCGATGGTGCGGCGCTCGTCGGCGCCGGGCTCACAGACCGGCCAGACGCCCCCGTGGACGCCGAGCGCGGCCTCCGGCCCCACCCAGGCGCGCAGCACCTGCCCGTCGGTGAAGTGGAAGGCGGCGCGGTCCCACGCCTCCAGCTCGGCAGCGGAGGGCGCCGGCCCATTCTCGCCGACGATCATCTGCCGGATCCCCGTCAGGGGCAGGATGGCGCGCTCGACGCTGGAGTCGAGGTCCAGCACCTCCGCCTCGATCACCGGGAGGTCGAAAGTCAACGGCGGCGACTCCGCATACATGATGGAGCCGTCCCAGAAGAGGATGACGAGCGTGGCCACGGCGGTGCAGTCTGCCAGTCGCAGACATTCATGGGGCTCAGCACCAACCGAGCTTCCCCGCGGCGGGGAGCGCGGACAACTCCGTGACGCGCCGAGCCCGAAGTAGGAGTCAGATGACCGACCGGACCATCGACCTGCGCAGCGACACCTTCACCGTGCCGGACGCCCGAATGCGCGCGGCCATGGCCGGCGCCGAGGTGGGTGACGACGTGTGGGGCGAGGATCCGACCGTGAACCGCCTGGAGGAGCGCATCGCCTCGCTGCTCGGCAAGGCGTCGGCCCTGTTCACCCCCAGCGGGACCATGGCCAACCTCTGCGCGGTGCTCGCACATACCGGCCCGGGCGACGAGGTGGTGGCCGACCTCGAGGCGCACGTGGTGGTCTACGAGGTGGCCGGCGCCGCCGTCGTCGGCGGCGTGCAGATGCGCACCATCGACTTCGGCGAGCCGGCGGTGCCGACCCCCGAACAGGTGTCGGCTGCGGCACGCGCCCAGGACATCCATCAGCCGGTGTCGCGGCTGCTCCTGCTGGAGAACACCCACAACCGCCGTGGCGGCGTGGCCGTCGAGGCGGCCCGCATCGACGTCGCGGCCGGTGCCGCGCACGCCGCCGGCATGCGCGTCCACTGCGATGGCGCCCGATTGTTCAACGCCGCCGTGGCGCTCGGGGTCGACGCGGCGCGCCTGGTGACGGAGTGCGACAGCGTCAGCGTCTGCTTCAGCAAGGGCCTGGGCGCGCCGGTCGGCTCCGCCCTGGCCGGCGACCCCACGCTGGTGGCGGCGGCGCGCCGCTGGCGCAAGCGACTGGGCGGCGGCATGCGCCAGGCCGGCATCCTCGCCGCCGCAGCGCTCGACGCGCTGGACCGCAACGTGGCGCGGCTCACTGAGGACCACGATCACGCGCGCCTGCTCGCCGACGCCTTCGCCGGGCTGCCCGGGGTCGAGACGCTGCGTCCCACCGTGCCGACCAACATCGTCATGCTGCGCACCGCCCGCCCTGCCGGCGACGTGGCCGCCGAGGCGCGGGCGGTGGGTGTCCTGGTGACACCCATGGGGCTGCACCTGGTGCGGCTGATGACCTACCTGGGGATCTCGCGTGCCGACGCCGAGCACGCCGCGGCAGCGTTGCGGCCGATCCTGTCCGGCGTCGCGGAGGGCGCTTGACACCGGTCACCTGACCACGGCAGAGGCCCCCGTCCGCGGTGGACGGGGGCCTCTGCGGACGGTGTGGTCGGCTAGGACTCCGACGTCGTCGACGGCGACGACGAGGACGACGAGGACTGAGCGGGCGGCGGCGCGGAGGGGGCCGAGGCGGTCGTGCGCCGGCGCGCGCCGACGCGACCGGTGCTGCGGCGTGTGGTCCCGGTGCCGGCGCCGGAGGCCGTCGAGGTCGATGCGGATGCCGCGGGAGCGCGGCGCGCGCGAGGTGCCGCGGTCTTGCGCGGCGTGGCCACGGCGGCCTTGCGCGTTGCAGCCTTGCGCGGCGTCGTCGAGGCGGCCTTGCGCGCGGAGGCCTTGCGAGTGGTGGTCGCGGTCGCCGCCTTGCGCGGCGTCGCCGCCTTGCGCGGGGTGGCGGCCTTGCGTGCCGTCGTCGCCGCCTTGCGCGCGGTCCCGGCGGCCTTGCGCGCGGTTCCGCGTGCCGTCGTCGCCGCCTTGCGTGCGGTCCCGGCGGCCTTGCGCGCGGTGCCAGTGGCCTTGCGCGCGGTGCCGGTGGCCTTGCGCGCGGTGCCGGTGGCCTTGCGCGCGGTGCCGGCGGCCTTGCGAGTTGCCGCCTTGCGCGGAGTTGCAGCCGCCTTGCGCGTGCCGGTGGCCTTGCGTCCGGTGGTGGCGCCCCCCGAGCGGACCGCCGACACACCGCGGCCCACGGCCTTGCGGATGTCGCCCTCGAGCTTGGCAATCGACTTCTCGAGTCCGTTGAGTCGCTTCTCCAGCTGCGCGATGGGCAGCGCCTTCACCAGCGACTGCACCGCCTTGATGAGCTCGGGCGCCGGACCACTCGACGTGGCCGTGCGGGTGGTCGCGGTGACTCGCTTGCGCGCCTGTTTCACCACCTGCTCACCTCGCTTGCTGAGGGTGTCGAGCACACCGGTGCTGCTCCGCTTCTGTCGTGCCATGCTTGGCCTCCTCTGGCGCCGATCGCCCTCGACCGCCGCAGGTTGCGTATCTGACAGGACGTGGAGAAAACGAACGCTGCCCTGCAGTTTGTCTAAGCATCGCGGATGAACACTCAGTTGTCAATCTTTGAGCGCGATGCCACGCGCAAGCGGTCGCGTTGCCGCCACCGGGGACCAGTACGCCGCGGCCGCGGCTCGACGTCCTGCCCGTCCACACGTCGCGCAGGGCGCGCGCGGCCAGGGGCGCCGACGACGAGTCGGCGACGGCGCGCGGCGAGGACCCGCCCACCGGTGGTCCCACCTCACGCCGGCGGGCGGCATGGCACCGGTTGCCGCCCTGGGCCGGCAGCGCGGTGACACCAGCGCAGTCACCGGTCATGCAGGACGCATTCGCAGCGCGCGCGGCGCGGGCTCCCGGCGTCCCCGCCGCCACCGGTCGCGCACCCGGCCTCCGCGTCCTTGTCCGTCCCTTGGGGTCTCTCGACCCGTCCCCGCGCGACGCGTCCGCGCCGGCTGCGGCCCCGGTCCGCTCAGGGGTGCGGTTGCGAATTTCCCCGGGGTTGTGTCATGATGCGATATAACGCAGCGCGTCACGAAGGCCGGAGGAGGCCAGGCACGCCGCCGAAGGAGCGAATGACATGGCAACCCCCACCCCCTTCGAACAGTTCCAGGAGCAGCTCACGCTCGTGCAGGAGCAGCTCGTCCAGGTCCAGGCGCAGGTCACCGAGGTCTACGAGGCGCTGCGCGTCCATATTGATGAGGCTGTGGAGCAGACCCGCGAGGGTGCCCAGATGGCTACCGAGCTCGCCGTCAAGCTGGCCTACGCGGGCGTCGGCGCCGCGGTCGTGGCCCAGGAGCAGATCAGCCACCGAGTCGCCGAGCTCGTCAACTCGCGGTAACGGCAGCCCCCAGGCCCGCGCTGGCGCGCCGGCGGCCGGGTGCGCGGCGTCCTCCAGGGGATGCCGCCGCCCAGCCGCCGATCTCACCCAAAATGACGGGGGCGTATAGTCGCGACTGCCGCGGGGGCGGTCTGCCGGTGTGGTGTGTGGTGTGAGGAGTGACGTCGTTGGAGACCCACGTCGTCAAGAAGTACTCCAACAGGAAGCTGTATGACACCTTCACGCGCCGCTACGTGACTCTCGATGTCATCGCCGACCTGCTGCGCAAGGGCGATGACGTCCGCGTCGTCGATCGTGCCACCGGGCAGGACATCACCGCCGTCACCCTGAGCCAGATCCTGCTCGACATGGAGCGCAACCGCCGCAGCCCCATCCCCGAGCCGCTGCTGGTGGACCAGGTCAAGGAACGTGGCGAGCAGCTCATCGGCATGTTGCGCTCGTCGCTGGCGCTGCCCCGCGAGTTGCGCCAGCGCACCGCCGCCAGCGCGCAACAGCTCGAGTCCCGCGTCGATGAGGCCCTGGCCGCGGGGCTGCACAACTTCAACATCGCCTCGCGTGACGAGGTGCAGGCGCTCACCGACCGGGTCGACCGGCTGGCGCGGCGCGTCGACGAGTTGAGCGCGCAGCTGCCGCCGGGCCGTCCTGCTCCGAACCGCCGGCGACGGTCGGACCCGGGGCGGAAGGAAGCGGGGCCGGCGTGATCGCGGACTCCGCCTCGCCGGGCACGGCGTTCGCCACCGCCCAGGCGGTGGTGGACGAGGCCTGCGCGGCGCTCCACATCCCCGACGGGCAGCGCTGCGTCCTGCGCGAGGTCAAGCGCGAGCTGACCGTGCATTTCCCCGTGGAGTTCGATGACGGCACCTTCGCGGTGTTCACCGGTTACCGCATCCAGCACAACCACGCGCGCGGTCCGAGCAAGGGCGGCATCCGCTATCACCCCACGGTGAGCATCGACGACGTGCGCGCCCTGGCCATGCTCATGACCTGGAAGGCCGCCGTCGTCGATCTGCCGTTCGGCGGCGCCAAGGGAGCTGTGGTGTGCGACCCGCGCACTCTCAGCGTCACCGAGCTGGAGCGGCTGACGCGGCGGTACACCACCGAGATCTCCATCCTGCTCGGCCCCGACCGCGACATCCCGGCGCCGGACCTGGGCACGACGCCGCAGGTGATGGCGTGGATGATGGACACCCTCTCGATGCACGCCGGCCACTCGGTGCCGGCCTCGGTGACCGGCAAGCCGCGTCCCATCGGCGGCAGCGAGGGTCGCGCCGGCGCCCCGGGTCGCGGCCTCTCAGTGGTGACGGTGCACGCGCTCCACGACCGGCGGCTTCCCGTCGAGGGTGCGACCGTGGCCATCCAGGGGGTCGGCAAGGTTGGTTCCGAGTGCGCCCGCTCGCTGACCGCCAGCGGGCTGCGGATCGTCGCGGTCAGCGACTCCGCCGGTGGCATCCACAATCCCGGCGGTCTCGACATCGCTGAGCTGGAGCGCCGCCTGGCCGACGGTGCCCGCGCCGCCGAGACCGGCCTCGGCGACGTCATCAGCAACGCCGAGCTGCTCGCGCTCGACGTCGATGTGCTCGTCCCGGCCGCGGTGGAGTCGACCATCAACTCCGCCAACGCGGGCACGGTGCGCGCCCGGCTCATCGCCGAGGGCGCCAACGCCGCCATCACCACCGACGCCGTGCGTCAGCTGAGCGAACGCGACGCGCTCATCGTGCCCGACATCCTGGCCAACGCCGGCGGCGTGGTGGTCAGCTACTTCGAGTGGGTGCAGGACCTGCAGGCCTTCTTCTGGGAGGCGGGCGAGGTCGACCGGCGCCTCCAGCGCATCATGGTGCGGGCCTACGAGGCGGTCCGCGACATGGCCACGCACCACGAGTGCACGCTCCGCGAGGCGGCCTATCGTCTTGCCGTCGCCAAGGTGGCCGAGGCCACCGAGGTCCGCGGCATCTACCCGTGACCACGTCCCTGCTGGCATTCGCCGCTGTCGCCGCGCTCATCACAGTGACGCCTGGCCTGGACACCGCCCTCACCGTTCGCATGGCACTGCGCGACGGGCGCCGCGCCGGCCTGGCGGCCGCGGCCGGCATCAGCGCCGGCCTGCTCCTCTGGGGCGCGGCCACCGGTCTCGGGATCACGCTCGTGTTCCGTGCCAGCCAGGTGGCCTACGACGTGCTGCGCGGGGCGGGAGCGGTCTGGCTCGTCGTCCTCGGCCTGCGCTCCATCCTGGCGGCACGGAAGGCCCGCGACCGGCCCGAGCCGCAGGCCGCCGCCGCCGACCCCGCCGTCGTGCACGGCTGGCGCGGCGACGTGCCTGCCTTCCGCGCCGGCCTTCTCAGCAACCTTCTCAACCCCAAGATCGGCATCTTCTACCTGACCTTCCTGCCGCAGTTCGTCCCCGCCGGGGCCAACGTGCTCCTGACCACCCTGTTGCTGGCCGGCGTGCACGCCGTCGAGGGGATCGCCTGGCTCGCCCTGGTTGCCTGGCTGGTCTCACGGGCACGCGAGGTGATGATCCGAGGCTCGGTGCAGCGCGCCCTGGAGCGGCTCACCGGCGTGGTTCTGGTCGGCCTCGGGCTCCGCCTCGCCCTCGAGCGGGGCTGACACCGGACCTCCGGGCGTCAGTCCTCGGGCATGTGCGCGGTCAGCGCGCCCGCCGGCCGGTAGTCGAACCGGTAGCCCACGCCGGGGACGGCGTGAACGTAGGTCGGGTGCTCACCCTCGGGCTCGATCTTGCGGCGAAGGCGGTACACGTGGGCGTCGACGCTGCGCGCGTCCAGCTCGGCGCCCTGCCCCCAGACCTGGCCGATCATCTCGCCCCTCGACACCACCCGGCCCGACCGGCTCGCCAGCAGCGCGAGCAGGTTGAACTCGGTCGGGGTCAAGGAGACGAGCTGGCCGTCGCGCAGGACCTCGTGGCGGCCGAAGTCCATGACCAGCCCGGGGAATTTGAGCCGGCCGGCGCGCACCTGGGCGCTCGAGCGGCGCTGGCGGCGCAGCTGCGCCGTGATCCTGGCCGCCAACTCGCGGATCTCGAAGGGCTTGGTGACGAAGTCGTCGGCGCCGATCTCCAGGCCGACCACGACATCGACCACATCGTTGTTGGCCGAGATCATGACGATGGGGATGTCGATGCTCTGGGCCCGCAGCCGGCGGCAGACGTCGAACCCGGTGAGCCGCGGCAGGTTGAGGTCGAGGACGATCAGGTCGGCGTCGGCCTCCTCGGCCAGCTTCAGCCCCTCGACACCGTCGTGGGCGCAGCGGACGATGAAGCCGTGCTCATGGCCGACGAGCTCGATCATCCGGCAGAGCACCGTGTCGTCGTCGATGACCAGCACCGTCGTCTCCGCGGGTCCGGGGCCCGGCGTCTCTCCGGGTGCGCGGTTGATTTCCCAAAGGGTTGCAGCGGTGGTCACGGCCAGAGTGTGAAACGGGCCTGCGCGGCCGCCTGCGCCGCCCCGGCAACGGAACGGTGACGTCGGCGCAGCAGCTACCATCGACCGGGGACACGAACGCCGCAACATCCAGAGGGGGGCCGGCCCCCCTCGGATATTACCGCCGGGCAGAGCCCGCCGGCCCCACCCCCCATGCGCGTCCGCTGGATGCGCTCTGCGGAGACACGAGGCGTGACCCGTCAGCGGGTGCTCATCACCGGGGTCTCCCGCTTCTGGGGGTCGGAGCTGGCCCAGCGCCTGGAGTCGGATCCCGACGTCGAGCAGATCGTCGGCATCGATGTGCGCGAGCCCATCGCCGACCTTCAGCGCACCGATTTCGTCCGCGCCGACATCCGGCACAGCCTGGTGGGACGCCTGGTGCGGGCGCTGGGCATCGACACCGTGGTCCACGCCAGCCTGATCGTCGACCCGCGGCGAACCAGTGCGCGCGTGGCCCACGAGACCAACGTCATCGGCACCATGAACCTGATGGCGGCCTGCAGCGGCGCCGACTCGCCGGTCCGCCGCCTGGTGGTCAAGTCGAGCACCGCCATCTACGGGAGCCAGCCCGACGACCCCTCCTTCTGGACCGAGGAGATGGCCAGGCGGACGCGCGCCGGCGACGCCTTCAGCCGCGACATCGTCGAGGTCGAGGGCTACGTGCGCGACTTCGCGCTGCGCCGCTCCGGAGCCACGGTGACGGTGCTGCGCATGGCCAACGTGCTCGGCCCGCTGCTGCAGACGCCCTTCCAGGCGCTGTTCACGCTGCCGGTGGTGCCGACCGTGCTGGGCTTCGACCCCCGCCTCCAGTTCCTCCACGAGGAGGACGCGGTGGAGGCGCTCTACCGGGCCACCGTCGAGGACCACCCCGGCGTCTTCAACGTCGCCGGGCCCGGCATCGTGATCCTGAGCCAGGCCATCCGCATCATGGGGCGCCGCTCCGCCCCGGTCATCCCCCCGCTCGGCGGCGCGCTGGCCACTGCGGCCCTCAAGCGCGCCGGTGTCATCGACTGGCCGCCTCACCTGCTCCGTCTCATCCAGCACGGCCGGGTCGCCGACATCCGCCGCCTCCGCGAGGAGTTCGGCATGGAGCCGCGCTACAGCAGCCGCGCCACCGTGGAGGACTTCGCGCGCCGCCACCGCGTCCACCGGCTTCTCTCCGAGCGCGACCACGTGGTCTACGACCGTGAGGTGGAGGAGTTCCTCCAGCGCCGCGGAGCGCGTCCCGTGGTGGTGGGCTCGGACCCCCCCGGTGGAGGCCCTCGATGATGGCGACCGGCGGGAGCTCGCGCCGGGTCGGCGACGCCACGCGAGGGCGGCTCGACGACCTGCTGGCGGCCACCGACGCCGAGCTCCGCCGCCGCGGCGTGATCCGGCTGGCCGCCCCCACAGCCACGGCGGAGCCGTCGCCGGCGCGCGCCGCCAGGCGGCCGCGCCCCGCGATGCCCTCGATTCCATCCATCCCCAGCCGCGAACAGCTGGCCAGGGAGCGGCCCATGCGGGCCATGACCGCCACCGGTCAGCTGGCGCTCTGGCTGCGCGACCTGACCGGTCGCGACGTCATCGACCTCGAGGCCATCCAGGAGCTGCTGAGCTTCGTCTACCGCGTCCAGGCGGTGCGCGAGAGCCACGCCGACGGCAGCCACCCCGTCGACGACCTCGGTTTCGACGCCGAATGGACCGAGACCCTGCTGCCGCTCGCCCGCCTCCTCTACCGCCGCTACTGGCGCGTGACCACCACCGGCATCGACAACGTGCCGCGCGGCGGTGGGGCCCTGCTGGTCAGCAACCACTCCGGGGTGCTGCCGCTCGACGGCGCCATGATCAAGGTGGCGGCCTTCGAGGAGGGGCTCGACCGCCATATCCGTGTGCTCATCGCCACCTGGTTCTTCGGCCTGCCGGTGCTGAGCTGGTTCCTGCGCCGCACCGGTCAGACCGTCGGCCATCCCGACGACAGCCACCGGCTGCTCACCGCCGGCGAGTTGGTCCTGGTCTTCCCCGAGGGGATCCAGGGCACGGGCAAGCCCTTCAAGGAGCGCTACCGGCTGCGCCGCTTCGGCCGCGGCGGCTTCGTGGCCGCGGCCATCCGCGCGCGGGTGCCGATCATCCCCATCAGCGTGGTCGGTGCCGAGGAGATCTATCCCATGCTGGCCGACGTCCAGCCGCTGGCCAGGGCCACCGGCCTGCCCTACTTCCCGATCACGCCGACCTGGCCGTGGCTGGGCCCGCTCGGCCTGGTCCCGCTCCCCAGCAAGTGGCGGATCGAGTTCCACCTGCCGGTCCGCACCGACCTGCTGCCGGTCTCGGCCGCCGCCGACACCTCGACGGTCATGCGCGTCAGCGACGAGGTGCGGGATGTCATCCAGCGCGGGCTGATCGCCAACCTGATGGAGCGCCGCACCGTCTTCAGCGGCTGAGCGCGGGTCCGCCGGTCAGCGTCCGGCGACCGGGCCGAGGATGCGGTCGACCGCCTCCAGCGCCTCCGCCGGCAGCGTCAGGTCGGCCGCCTTGACCGTCTCGTCGAGCTGGGCGGGCCGGGAGGCGCCGACGATGACGCTGCTGACGGCGGGATCCCGCAGGCACCAGGCCAGCGACAGCTGCGCGAGGGTGACGCCGGCGCCGGCGGCGACCTCCTGGAGCTCGGCGACGCGGTCCAGCACCTCCTGGCGCAGGAAGGCGCGCATGAATCCGGCTGCCTCGCCGGTGGCGCGCGATCCCTCGGGCAGCTGGTCGACGGTGCGGTACTTGCCGGTGAGCACACCCTGCGCCAGCGGCGACCACACCACCTGCCCCAGGCCCAGCTCCCTGGAGGTGGGCAGAATGTCCTTCTCGATGGACCGGGCCAGCGCGCTGTACTGAGGCTGGTTGCTGATGGGCTGGGACCAGCCGTTCTGGTGACAGATGCGGACCCCCTCACGGATCTGGTCCGCGCTCCACTCCGAGACGCCCCAGTAGAGCACCTTGCCCTGCCGGATGAGGTCGTCCATGACCCGGCAGGTCTCCTCCAGGGGGGTGTGCTCGTCGAAGCGGTGGCACTGGTAGAGGTCGACATAGTCCACGCCCAGCCGCCGCAGCGAGATGTGCAGCTGCTCCCAGATGTGCTTGCGCGACAGGCCGCGCTCGTTGGGGGTCTCGCCCATGGGCCAGAACACCTTGGTGGCGAGAACGTAGGCCTCGCGCGGGTAGCGCGCCAGGGCCCTGCCCACCACCTCCTCGGCCTTGCCGCCGGCATAGATGTTGGCGGTGTCGTAGAAGCGCACCCCAAGGTCCCAGGCGCGCTCGACGCATTCGGTGGCGACGCGGTCCTCGACGCTGCCGCCGTAGGTGATCCACGAGCCGAGGCTGACGCTGGTGACGTGAAGACCGCTGTGGCCGAGGGTGCGGAACTGCATGCTCCGATTGTCGCCCCAGTGTCGGAGGACGCGGCGGGGGCTGTGTTGCAACCACCACATATGGTGGTTACCAGTGGCATAACCCACAAGATGATGGTTGGGAGCCGGCCGAGATCCTCCGGGGAGGTGGTACACTCCTGACGCATCACCGATGCGAGAGTTGATGCACCCCCGATGCCGTCGCTGACCCGCGGACTTCTCGTCCGCGCGGCCGGCGGCAGCGCCGATCAGCGCCCAGGCAGGAATCGATCCGGCCTGGGCGCTGGTCGTTGCACGGGGTTCTGGGAGGCGGGATGGAGCTGGAGCTAGGCCGGGGCAAGCGGGCCCGGCGCGCGTACGGGTTCGACGAGGTCGCCCTCGTCCCCGGAGTGGTCACGGTCAACCCCAGGGAGATCGACGTCGGCTTCGGGCTCAACGGCGTCAGCCTGGCCATCCCGGTCCTGGCCTCGGCCATGGATGGAGTGGTCGACCCGTCCTTCGCCCGCGAGATGGGCCGGCTCGGCGGCCTGGCGGTGCTCAATCTCGACGGCGTGCAGACGCGCTACGAGGACCCCGCCGAGGTGCTGCGCGCCATTGGCGAGGCGCCCGCCGAGGAGATCAACGTCCTGCTCCAGAAGATCTACTCGGCGCCGGTGCAGGACGGCCTCATCGGCCAGCGCATCGAGGAGATCAAGGAGGGTGGCGTCCGCGTCGCCGTGTCCTCCATCCCCAACCACGCAGAGAAGCGCGCCGGCATCGTCCAGGAGGCCGGCGCCGACGTCTTCGTGGTCCAGGGCACGGTGCTGACCGCGCGCCACGTCAGCAGGTCGTACAAGCAGCTCTCCTTCCGCGAGCTGACCGCCTCCATCGACATCCCGGTGGTCGCCGGCAACTGCGTCGACTACGCCACCGCGCTGGAGCTCATGGACACCGGCATCAAGGGACTGCTGGTCGGCGTCGGGCCGGGCTCGGCGTGCACCTCGCGCGCGGTGCTGGGAATCGGCGTGCCGCAGGTGACCGCCACCTGCGACTGCGCGGCGGCGCGCGACGACCATCACCGCCGCAGCGGCGACCGCGTGGCCATCATCACCGACGGCGGCATGCGCATCGGCGGCGACGTCTGCAAGGCCTTCGCCAGCGGCGCCGACGCGGTCATGATCGGCAGCGTCTTCGCCGCCAGCGCCGAGGCGGCGGGGCGCGGATACCACTGGGGCATGGCCACGCCGGACCCGGCGCTGCCCCGTGGCACGCGCATCCGCACGGGCATCAAGGGCACACTCGAGGAGGTGCTCTTCGGCCCGGCGCACGTCGATGACGGCTCCATGAACCTGATCGGCGCGCTCAAGAACTCCATGGGCCTGTGCGGCGCTCGCAGCATCGCGGAGTTCCAGCGGACCGAGATGGTGATCGCGCCCAGCATCACCACCGAGGGCAAGGCACAGCAGCGCGACCAGCGGGTCGGGATGGGCAAGTAGGAGCCTGTGTGACAGCGATCGCTGACATCAGCGCAGGAGGAGGACTCGAGATGACCACGGTGGACGTGCCGCCGGTGGCACTGGACGTCCCCTCCGCCGTCGCCCAGGACGCCGTCCTGGTTCTCGACTTCGGGTCGCAGTACAGCCAGCTGATCGCCCGCCGCGTGCGCGAGGCGCACGTCTACTGCGAGTTGCTCCCGGGCACGGTGAGCGCCGAGGAGATCCGGCGCCGCAAGCCGCGCGGGCTCATCTTCGGTGGCGGCCCGGCCTCGGTGTACGCCGCCGACGCGCCGCGGCCCGATCCCGCCGTCTACGACCTCGACCTGCCCATCCTGGGCATCTGCTACGGCATGCAGCTGCTGGCGCACGATCTCGGCGGCGCGGTCCGGCCCACCGAACGGCGGGAGTACGGCCTCGCCTCGCTGGTGGTCGACGAGCCCGGCGGCATCTTCGATCGGCTGCCCGACGAGGTGCCGGTGTGGATGTCGCACGGTGATGTCATCGAGGCCATGCCTCCCGGCTTCCGGCGCATCGGCCACTCGCTCAACAGCCCCATCGCCGCCATGGCGGGCCCCTCGGGGCGGCTGGGAATCCAGTTCCACCCCGAGGTGGTGCACACCCCGCTGGGCCGCGAGATCCTGCGCAACTTCCTCTACGAGGTCTGCGGCTGCAGCGGCACCTGGCAGCCGGAGTCCTTCGTCGACATGGCCGTTCGCGACATCCGCAACCGCGTCGGCGCCGGCCGGGTGCTCTGCGCACTGAGCGGCGGCGTCGACTCGGCGGTCGCCGCCACCCTGGTGCACCGCGCCGTCGGCGACCAGCTGACCTGCGTCTTCGTGGACAACGGCCTGCTGCGCCGCGCCGAGGCCGACCGGGTCATCGACATCATGTCGCGGCAGCACCACATCAACATGGTCCACGTCGACGCCACCGACCGCTTCCTCGAGGCGCTGGCCGGAGTCACCGATCCCGAGGAGAAACGCCGGCGCATCGGCAGGACCTTCATCGAGGTCTTCGAGCAGGAGTCGCGCACCCTCGGCGACGTCGACTTCCTGGCCCAGGGGACGCTCTACCCCGACGTCATCGAGTCCACCGCCAAGGACACCAATCACGCCCACAAGATCAAGACGCACCACAACGTCGGCGGGCTGCCCGAGGACCTGCGCTTCTCGCTGGTGGAGCCGCTGCGCTACCTGTTCAAGGACGAGGTCCGCAAGGTCGGCCTGGCGCTGGGCCTGCCCGAGGACCTGGTCTGGCGGCAGCCCTTCCCGGGTCCGGGACTGGCCATCCGGATCATCGGCGAGGTCACCCGCGAGCGCCTGGAGACGCTGCGCGCCGCCGACTGGATCGTCATCGACGAGATCAAGCGCAGCGGGCTCTACCGCCAGGTCTGGCAGAGCTTCGCCATCCTGACGCCGATCAGCTCGGTGGGCGTCATGGGCGACGGGCGCACCTACGCCAACGTGGTCGCCATCCGCATCGTGCAGAGCGAGGACGGCATGACCGCCGACTGGGCCCGCATCCCCTACGACGTGCTCGGCGACATCTCCCGACGCATCGTCAACGAGGTGGCCGGGGTCAACCGCGTCGTCTACGACATCTCCTCCAAGCCGCCCTCCACCATCGAGTGGGAGTAGACGGCTCTAGACTCGGACCCATGGCGCCCCCGCTCATCGTCGAGGTCCGCAGCGTCAATGCCGGGCTGCCGCGGCCGCTCGGCCTCCACGAGCAGCGCGCGGTGCGCAGCGCCATCCACAAGCATCCGGTGGACGCGCTGACCCTGGAGCTGACCGGGACCAACCTGGAGGGCGACCGGCAGAGCGACCTCCGCGTCCACGGCGGTCCCGACAAGGCGCTCTACGTCTACCCGGTCGAGCACCTCGACGCCTGGACTCACGAGTTCGGCGCCGCCGGCCACGCCGTCGACGGTCTCTTCGTGCCCGGCGCCATCGGCGAGAACCTCACCGTGAGCGGCTGGGACGAGGAGCGCGCCCACATCGGTGACGTCTGGGAATGGGGTGAGGCGCTGGTCCAGGTGGCGCAGCCGCGCACCCCCTGCTTCAAGCTGGGGCTGCGCACCGGCATCCCGCTGATGCTGCGGCGCTTCGAGGAGACCGGCCGCTGCGGCTGGTACCTGCGCGTGCTGCGGACCGGCACGGTCCCGGTGCGCGTCCCGCTGGCGCTGCCGCTGGTGGAGCGCGACCACCGCAACCTCTCGGTCCGCCGCGCTCAGAACCTGGCACGCGGCCGGGGCACTCGCGACCAGCTGGACGCGGCCGTCGAGCATCCCGCCCTGGCGGAGTCGTGGCGGCGGTCGCTGCAGCGGCGGCTGGCGCTTCTCGACGATGCCGCCTCGGCATGACCGGCGCGAGCGCCGGGCGCGGGCTGACCGTCCTGGTGGCGGGCGCGGGCGCCCGCGAGCACGCGCTGGCCTGGGCCCTGGCCCGCTCGCCGCGCTGCCGGCAGGTGCTGGCGGCGCCCGGCAACGGCGGCACCGCGAGCCTGGCCCGCAACCTGCCGGTCGCCGCCGACGACGTCCGCGGCATCGTCCGCGCCGCGCGCGAGCACGCCGCCGACCTGGTGGTGATCGGCCCCGACGCCGCCGTGGCCGCCGGGCTCGCCGACGCCTGCCGCGCCGAGCGCATCGCCGTCTTCGGCCCGGGCGCGGAGGCGGGCAGGATCGAGTCGAGCAAGCGGTTTGCGAAGCGCCTGATGGAGCAGGCCGGCATCCCGACGGCGCCCTGGACCAGCGGCGGCGGACGCGATCGCGCCGACCTGCTCAGCTTCATCACCGAGCGCGGCGGCCGCTGCGTGGTCAAGGCCGACGGGCTGGCGCTGGGCAAGGGCGTCACCGTGTGCGACGGCGTCGACGAGGCCATCGCGGCGCTCGACGCCTGCCTGCGCGACCACCGCTTCGGCGCCGCCGGCGACACCGTGGTGGTCGAGGAGCGCCTCGAGGGACCCGAGGTCAGCGGCTTCGTGGCCACCGACGGCCGCCACGTCCGCGCCCTGTCGTCCGCCTGCGACTACAAGCGCGCCCACGATGGCGACCGCGGGCCCAACACCGGCGGCATGGGCTCCTACGCTCCGCCCGCGGGTCTCGACCGGGGCGTGGCGCTCGACACCGCCATCGACGGGGTGGTCCGCCCGGCGCTCGAGGCGCTCGCCGCCGCCGGCACCCCCTACACCGGCTGCCTCTACGTCAGCCTCATGCTCACCCCCGCCGGTCCCCGGGTGATCGAGTTCAACGCCCGCTTCGGCGACCCGGAGACCCAGGTGATCCTGCCGCTGCTGGCCGAGGACCTGCTGGAGCTGCTCCACTCCGCCGCCCGGGGCGAGCTGGAGCCCGGCCGCGCCGCCGTGCACCCCGGAGCCGCCGTCGGCGTCGTGGTCGCCGCCGCGGGCTACCCCGGCGAGGTCCGCCGGGGCGACGAGATCACCGGGCTGGACGCCCTCGACCCCGACGTGCTCGTGTTCCACGCCGGCACCGCGCGCGACCCGGCCACCGGCCGGCTGCTGACCTCGGGTGGCCGGGTGCTGACGGTGGTGGCGCGGGGCGACAGCCTGGAGGGGGCTCGCCGCGTTGCGCTCGACAACGCCGCCCGGGTTCGCTTCAGCGGCGCCTGGCACCGCTCCGACATCGCGCTGCTGCCCGCTGCGGCACGGGTGAGCGGATGAGCGGCGAGCCGCTGGTCGGCGTGGTCATGGGGAGCCGGAGCGACTGGGAGACGATGCGGCACACCGTCGACGTGCTCACCGAGCTCGGCGTGCCCCACGAGGTGCGGGTGGTCAGTGCCCACCGCACCCCCGACCTGCTGCTCGAGTACGCCGGCGGCGCCGAGGCCCGTGGCCTCCGAGTCCTCGTTGCCGGTGCGGGCGGATCGGCGCACCTGCCGGGCATGCTCGCGGCCAAGACCGTCCTTCCTGTACTGGGCGTGCCGGTCGAGTCGCGGGCGCTCCACGGCGTCGACTCGCTGCTGAGCATCGTGCAGATGCCCGCCGGGATTCCCGTCGCCACCCTCGCCATCGGGCAGGCCGGCGCCGTCAACGCCGCCCTTCTCGCCGCCCGGATCCTCGGCATCGGCGACCTCGCGCTCCGCGAGGCGGTGCGCCGGCGCCAACAGGCCCAGACGGCGGCGGTGCTCGACGATCCCGACCCGCGCGTCCCGCGGTCAGCGGGATGAGCTGGGACACCACCCCCATGGCCCCGGCCGGACGCGGGCCCGCCGTCACCCCGGCGCGCGAGGCGCAGGCGCGCGGCGTCGCGGCCACGGCCCGCGTCGGCGTCCTGGGCGGCGGCCAGCTGGGCTTCATGCTGGGGCTGGCCGGCATCCCGTTGGGGATCGCCTGCCGCTTCTGGGAGCCGGCTGCCGGGGCCTCGGCCGGGGTGGTGGGCGAGGTGGTGCACGCCGGCTGGGACGACCTCGACGCGCTGCGCCGCTTCACCGACGGGCTCGACGCCGCCACCTGGGAGGTGGAGACGGTCCCCGCCAGCACCGCCAGCCGCGTCGCCGAGGCGGTCGAGGTGCGTCCGGGGCCGGGCTGGCTGACCCTGGGCGGCGTCCGCCACGTCGAGAAGGCGACCTTCGAGGCGGCCGGCATCGCCACGGCGCGCTGGGTGGCGGTGCCCTCCATCCGGGCACTGCACGGCGCCCTCGAGCTCCTGGGGGGGCCACTGCTGCTCAAGAGCAGCCGTCTGGGCTACGACGGGCGCGGCCAGCGGATGGTCCGCGGCGCCTGGGCCGCCGCCGAGGCGTGGGAGCAGCTCGGCCTGCCCGAGCACGACACCGGGGAGCCGGTGGCCATCGCCGAGCAGGTGGTCGACTTCGACCGCGAACTGGCCATCCTGGCGGTGCGCGGCGACGTCGAGACCCGCTTCTACCCGCTGGTCGAGACCCGGCAGCGCGGCGGCCAGCTCCACACCGCCCTGGCGCCGTGCCCCGGCTGGACGCTGGAGCTTCAGACGCAGGCCGAGGCCATGGTGGAGCGCCTTCTCGCCCACGGCGACGAGGTCTCGGCGGCCCCCTACCGTGGCGTGCTGGCACTCGAGCTCTTCCAGGCAGGCGACCGGCTGGTGGCCAACGAGATGGCGCCCCGGGTGCACAACAGCGGCCACTGGTCCATCGAGGGGGCGGCGACGTCACAGTTCGAGAATCACCTGCGTGCCGTCTGCGGCATGCCGCTGGGGAGCACCGAGGCGCCCCGGCCCAGCGCGCTGGTCAATCTCGTCGGCCGCCTGCCCGACCTGGGCCGCCTGCTGGCCCTGCCGGAGGCGCGCGTCCACCTCTACGGCAAGGCCGCCAAGCCGGGGCGCAAGCTCGGCCATGTCACCGTGGTGGGCGGCGACGAGGCGGACCGCGACCACCTCCTGGCCGCAGTCGAGAGCCTGCTGCCGCCCCCCTGAGCCAAGCGGGCACGCCGATGCCCACCCCTACAATCCCGGCCCGTGTCTCCTGTGGGCCTGGTCGAGACTGCGCTCCGCCAGGGGCAACAGACTCTCCTCCTCAGCCGCCTGCGCACCCGTCACGCGGTGACGCTGGCCGCGGCGCTCGACCGCTGCAACCTGGCGGCGCTCGACGTCTTCGGCGGGGCGACCTTCGAGGCCGGGCTGCGCTTCCTGGCCGAGGACCCGTTCGCCCGGCTGCGCGAGATCAAGGCTGCGGCGCCGACCACGCCGCTGCTCGGCCTGCTCCGCGGCCAGGCGCTGACCGGCCACCGGCAGGTGCCCGACGACGTCGTCGACGCCTTCGTGCGTGCCGCCGCCGACGCCGGGCTGGACATCTTCCGCTGCTACGACTCGCTCAATGACACGCGCAACCTGGAGCGGATCTGCGCCGCGGTCCACGCCGCCGGACGCCGCGCCGAGGGGGCGATGATCTACAGCGAGTCGCCGGTCCACTCGGTCGAGGGCTTCGTGGTGCTGGGCGAGCGGCTGGCCGAGATCGGCTACGACACGCTCTGCGTCTACGACCCCGCCGGCCTGCTGGGCTCGCACACCAGCGGGGCGCTGGTCAGCGGGCTGCGCCAGCGCATCGGGCTTCCCGTCACCGTGCACTCCGCCGCCCTGACCGGCCAGGCGGGGCTGGCCTATGCCGCCGCGGTCGAGGCCGGGGTGACAGCCCTCGACGTGGCCCTGGGCCCGCTCGCCGGCGGCTCCAGCATGGAGGCCACCGAGGCGCTGCTCAGTGCCCTCCGCGACACCCCGGCCCAGCCCACCGTCGACCCCGACGCCCTGCGCACCGCGGTGGAGGCCCTCGACGCCATCCTGCCCCTCTACCGCGACATCGCCGACCCGGCGGCCTGGCGACTGGACACCAGCGTGCTCCGCACCCAGCTGCCGCCGACGGCGGTCGAGCACCTGCTCGGCGAGTTGCGTGCCCGCGACTCCCAGGGCCTCCTGGCCGAGGTGCAGCGAGAGATCCCGCGGGTGCGCGCCGAACTCGGCCACCCGCCACTGATCACCCCCATCGCCCAGATCGTGGCCACCCAGGCGGTCTACAACGTCTGCGACCACGACCGCTACGCCACCATCAGCCAGGAGGTCAAGGACTACTGCCTGGGCCTCTACGGTGAGCCCCCCGGTCCCATCGACCCCGAGGTCCGGCGCCTGGTCATCGGCCGCGAGGAGATGATCACCTGCCGTCCAGCCGACGTCTTCGAGCCCGCCATGGCGGCGACCCGGCGCGAGATGGAGCGCGAGGGGATGCCCCTCCCCGCTGACACGGCGGTGGTCATGTATGCGCTGTTCCCGGCCGAGACGGCGGCCCTGCTCACCGCCGGGGCCACCGCCGAGCTGCTCGGCGACGAGGCGCCGGTGGCGCTGGAGACCGCCGACGCCGATGCCCCACCGGCCGCTGTCGCGCCTCCGGAGGCAGGCGAGGCGGGGGCGGAGCCGTCCACCGGGGCCGAGCCGGCGCCACCGGCCACGGAGACCCGCGAGCTCCGGGTCGAGGTCGACGGGCAGGAGTTCACCGTCCGTGTCACCGCGGCCGCCGGCACCTTCGGGAGCGGGAGCGGCGGCGGCGGCGGCCGAGCCCCGCTGGCCGCCGCCGAGAACGGTGCCGGCGGCCGTCCCGTGGTCCGCGTCGGCACCGTCACGGCGCCCATGCAGGGCCTGATCCTCAAGGTGCCGGTGAAGGCCGGCGACACCGTGGCCGTCGGCGACGTGGTCGCCGTCCTCGAGGCCATGAAGATGCAGAACGACATCACTGCCACCACGGCGGGGACGGTCACCGAGGTGTTCGTCGAGGTGGGCGCGGTGGTGTCGCCCAAGGACCCGATCGTCCAGATCGGCTAGGGGGTGGTGGCGATGTTCGACAAGGTCCTGATCGCCAATCGCGGCGAGATCGCGCTCCGGGTCATCCGCGCCTGCCGCGACCTGGGCGTGGCCACCGTCGCCGTCCACAGCGAGGCCGACCGCCACGCCGCCTTCGTCACCCTCGCCGACGAGGCGGTGGAGATCGGGCCGCCGGCACCGGCGCAGTCCTACCTGCTCGTCGACCGGATCATCGACGCCGCCAGGACCACCGGGGCCCAGGCCATCCATCCCGGCTACGGCTTCCTCAGCGAGAACCAGACGCTGGTCGCCGCCTGCGAGGCTGCCGGCATCACCTTCATCGGGCCCCCGGCGGCGGCGATGGTGGCCATGGGTGGCAAGGTGGCGGCGCGCGAGCGGATGATCGCCGCCGGCGTCCTGGTGGTGCCGGGGAGCGGAGCCATCGCCGACGTCGAGGAGGCGGTGGCCACGGCGGCGTCGATCGGCTACCCGGTGCTCATCAAGGCCAGCGCGGGTGGCGGCGGCATCGGCATGCGCGTGGCCAGGGACGAGGCCGAGTTCCGCACCGGATTGGAGTCCGCGCAGAGCACCGCCCAGCGCGCCTTCGGCGACGCCACCGTCTTCCTCGAGCGCTATGTCGAGGAGCCGCGGCACATCGAGATCCAGGTCCTGGCCGACACCCACGGCAATGTCATCCACCTCGGCGAGCGTGAGTGCAGCATCCAGCGGCGCCACCAGAAGATCCTCGAGGAGGCGCCCTCGCCGGTGATCACCCCAGAGCAGCGTGCCTCCATGGGTGAGGCGGCCGTCACCGCCGCCCGGGCGGTGGGCTACGTCAACGCCGGCACCGTCGAGTTCATCTACAGCAAGGGCGAGTTCTTCTTCCTGGAGATGAACACCCGCCTCCAGGTCGAGCACCCGGTGACCGAGGAGGTCTACGGCATCGACCTGGTGGTGGAGCAGCTGCGCATCGCCGCCGGTGAGCGGCTGTCGCTGACCCAGGAGCAGGTGGTGCCCCGGGGTTGGGCCATCGAGTGCCGCGTCAACGCCGAGGACGCGCTGCGCGGCTTCATGCCCACCCCCGGACGCGTGACCGGCTACCGGGAGCCCAGCGGCCCCGGGGTGCGCACCGACTCCTCGCTGGCCGGACCCGGCATGGTCGCGCCCTACTACGACCCCATGATCGCCAAGCTCATCGTCCACGGGGACACGCGCACCCAGGCCATCGCCCGGATGCGGCGCGCGCTCCGCGAGTACGCCATCATCGGGATCGTCACCAACATCCCGTACCACCTGGCGATCCTCGAGGAACCGGACTTCATCGACGGTGCGCTGTCGACCCACTTCATCCCCGAGCACCCCGACCTGGTGGAGCGCACGCGGGCGTGGGCCGAGCGCAAGGCCTCGCTCGACCCCCTCCTGGTCCGCGACCTGGCCCGCGTCGCCGCCATCGCCGCCGCCGGCGCCGTCGTCCTGTAGGAGGTCGTCTGACGTGGCCACGGCGGGCGGCGCCCGGGGGGCGCCGGGCGGGTCGCGGCTGTGGGGGTCGGTGATCGGGCGGCCGCTCGCCCAGCGTCTGGTGGCCGACGTCCTGCGCCCCGCGCCCGGGGCGCGCTGCCTGGACCTGCCCTGCGGGGTGGGGGTGCTGAGCGCGGCGCTGGCGGCTGCGGTGGGGGCGCGGGGACACGTGATCGCCGCCGATCCCGATGCCGGAGCGCGCCGGGCCTGCCGCGAGGAGGTCGACGGTCGCGGGCTCACCACGGTCGACGTGGCCGGGTGGCCGCAGCAGGAAACCCTCAGCGTCGATGTCGCCGGAAGCCTGCTAACCTTGCCGCATCGCCACACCCCGGCGGCGCTTCTGGCGGTCGCGGCAGCGGCGCTGCGCCCCGGCGGGGTGCTGGCAGCCGGGGTGTGGGGCGAGGCCGCCGCGCCCGTCGCGGAGGTGGCCGCCGCGCTCGCGGAGGTGCTCGGCGGGCGCCTGGTCGAGCTGGACACCGCTCTGGCGCCGGGCCGGCGGGACAGCCTCGGCCGCCTCGCGGCGGCGGCCGGCCTGGGGGGCGCCGAGGTGCTCCGGCTGCGCGACGTCGTCCGCTTCAACGGGCCTGACCACCTGCTCGCGGCGGTGACCGGCCTGGGCGAGGTGGAGGCGGTGGTTGAGAGCCTGGACGACGCTCAGCTGGCGTTGGTGCTGGCCGCGCTCCGCCGCCGGCTGGCGGGCGTGGCGGCCGCCGACGGGACTCTGGTCATGCCCGTCGAGCTCGCCGTGCTGCGCTGGGTCCGGCCCTGAGGCCGAGCCCCTGATGCCTCAGACGGGGATACGGGCGGCGAAGGGCGCCGCCAGGGGGTTGCCGTCCACGTCGCGGAGAGCGGTGGCAACCTGGAGCGTCAGCGGGCCGCCGAGCCTGGCCACGACCGAGTCCATCAGTGGCACGGTCAGGGTGACCGTGCGGCTGGCCGCGTCGTAGGTCCTGGTCACGCCAAGGGAGGTCCCGCTGGGGGTGACCAGCCCGAGGGCGCCGGCCACCGATGCGGGGTCGAGGTCGCTGTCGAAGGTCACCACCACGGTGACGCCGCTCATCGTGCGCTGGGTGCTGACGTGGACGACGTGCGGTCCCTGCGGCTCGGGCGTGGCCGGGCCCGGCGACAGGTGGGTGATGACGTAGCCCCCACCGCTGCGGTCCAGGGTCACCTGCTCGTCGACGAAGAAGACCGGGGTGCCGGCACCGGTCGATACCGTCACCAGGCGGATCGCCGCGGTCACCCTCGCATCCCCCTCGCTCGCGGGGGTGACCGAGACGATGTACCCCTGGGTGATCCCGGCGGGCGTCAGCCCGGTGACATCGATGCCACCGGAGACCGGCAGGCCGGCGAGCCGGGAGCGGTCGCCGGTCTGGCCGGCCACCAGGGTATCGAGCAGCCGCTGGGCCTCGGGGGCGACGCTGGGCGCGCCCGGCAGCGGCTGCGACGCCTGGCGCGGGAGGGTGGCGCCGGCCGCGCGGCCGTCGGCCACCAGGGCCAGCGAGCCGTCGTCGAGGAAGGCCAGCCGGGCGGCGTTCTCGCGGTCGGTGGCGAGCACGCGGCCGGTGGAGTCGAGGACGTGGACCTGGCTGCCATCGAGGGTCACGGCCACCCGGGAGCCGTCGTGGGCCACCGCCAGGGCGCTGACCCGCGAGCCCCCCACCGGGACCACGGCAGCCGGGATCACCGCGGCCGGGAGCTGAGTGGGCAGCGGGGCGAGGTCGATGCTCGGCGAGGACGCGCTGGTATCGAGCCAGCCCACCTCCGCTCCGTCGCTGCTGAAGGCCACCAGCGTGGCGGCTCCGGGCAGCGTGACGGCGGCGCCGGAGCCGACGTCGACCAGGTGGCCGGCGGCGGTGGACGCCGTGCCCGGGCTCAGGTACCCGACGCGGCCGCCCGGAGCCAGCCTCAGGGTGCTGCCACCCGGAACGGCCAGCCCCTGGCCACCGCCGGCGGGGCGGACACCACCCTGGAGATCGACCTCGTGGAGGCGTCCCCCGGAGACGAAGAGCACGGTGGAGCCGGCCGTCCACGCCACCGGCGAGCCGGCGTCGGCGTGGGCGAGCTGGCGCCGCTGGGTGCTGTCGAGGTTCTCGACCATCACCGTCGCGCCCTCGGCGGCGGGTTCGACGGCGGCCACGTAGCGTCCCGTCGGCGAGATGGCTGCAGCGGTCGCGGCCGGGCCGACACGCACCGGGTCACCGGAGCCGAAGCGGGTCAGGCCGCCCGAGCCGGCGCTGCTCGTCGCGCTCGACGAGGCGGAGACGGAGCTGGAGCTGGAGCTGGAACTGGAACTGGAACTGGAACTGGAGCTGGCGCTGGCACTGGAGGTGGTGCCGGTCCCGGTGCCGGTGCTCGTGCCGGTGCTGCTTGATGTCGAGGTGGCGGCCGACGGGGTGGAGGCCGGCGTCGACCCGGGCGCGGTGGCCGCAGGCTCGTAGCCGGTGACCAGGAGACCGCCGCCGACCACGGGGACCAGGTCGGCACCCTCGTGCACGGGGCCGAGCACCACCGGGGCCAGCGTCGCCGGCGGCGCCGACGGGGGGACGGTCGGCGAGCTCGACGGCGGCGCCGGCTGGGTGCCGAAGGTCACCACGATCGGCGCCCTGGGCGCCTGCCCGGCCGAGCTGCGGGCCACGGCATTGTCGATGCGCACCACATACGCCGTCGAGGCACTGAGCCCGTGGGTGGGCGTGATGGTCACGTCATTCCCCGACCAGGTGGTGGTGAACGACGTGGCCGGCTCCATGTGAATCGCCTTGACCACCGAGGTGCGGTCCATCGAGGTGTTGAAGGAGATGGTGAAGGCGTGCGTGCGGGGGTCGAGGTTGACCTGGCCGTTGATCTGGGCGCTGGCCACCGGCGTGTCCAGGCCACTGTTGCCGGTGCGCTGCGAGAAGGAGTAGGCGGCCACTGCGATCATGGCCACGCCCGCAACGGTCACCGCCGAGGCCAGAGCCCCGTGGCCACCGACGGCCTGGCGAAGCCAGGCCAGCCGGCGCGGCCGAAGCCGCAGCTGGGCCTCGGCCATGAGACTGGCGCGGAGGACGCCCGGGAAGGCGTCCCGCATCGGCGCCTGGACCTCCCGCGCCTGGGCGGACCGGGCGAGGTCGAGGAGGTCGGCGTCGTCGCGGAGGAGTTCGACCAGCTCGGGGTCGTCATACCGCCTCACGACAGCGACTCCGCGGTCTCGGGGACGCCGACGCCAAGCCGCTGGCGCACCCCGATCATGCCGCGATGGATCAGGAGCTTGATGGCGCCCTCGCTCTTTCCCATGATCACGCCGATCTGGGCCAGCTTGAGGTCTTCTCCCAGCTTCAAGGTCAGGGCGGTCCGCTGCGCTGCCGGCAGGCTGTCGATGGCGGCCCAGACGCCGGCCGCCTCGTCGCGGTGCGCCACCTGGTCCTCGACGGACGCTGCGCCCGAGGAGAGGCCCACGGCGTCGTCGATGTCCGACTCCGGCTTGCGGCTCCGGTAGTGATCGGCGATGGCGTTGACGCTGATCTGATAGAGCCAGGCGCTGAAGGGGTGCCCACTGGGCTTGTAGCGGTGGATGGCGCGCAGGGCCTTGAAGAAGACCTCGCTGGTGACATCCTCGGCCAGCTCCTGATCCCGCAGTCGCGAGTAGACGAAGCGGTAGATCTGACCGACATAGTGGTCGTAGAGCTCCCCAAACGCGTTGGTGTCGACCTTGGCCCGTTCGACCAGGTCGTCCTCGTACGCCCGCGGCAGGGTCACTCGAGTCCGTCCGGATGGAAGGGCAGGTGTTGCCAGCACAACGGGGCAGACCGGCCATGGGTTACGCGAGGGGGCACGCTGTCCTTCCAACTCGACGTCAGGCGCGCCGGCCGTCGGTGCGGCCTGCCAGGGGGAGTGCCCCAGTATAGGAACCGGGGCCCCCGGCGCTGTCCGGCGGCGGCGGTCACCGGCCCCGGGAGGTCAGGCGCCGGAGCCCGGTAGAATCGGCACACGTGATCCCACGCTACACGCCACCGCGCATCGCCGAGATCTTCGCGGAGGAGGCGCGGCTGGCGCGGATGCTGGAGATCGAGCTGCTGGCAGTCGAGGGCTGGGTTGCGGCCGGGCGCATCCCCGCCCCGGCGGCACGGGAGCTGCGCGAGCGGCTCGGCGGCAGGCCGGTGGACATGGCGCGCGTCGCCGAGCTCGAGGCCGAGCAGGGCCACGACGTGGCCGCCTTCGTCAGCGCTCTCCAGGAGGTGGCCGGCGAGCAGGGCCGCTACCTCCACCTCGGCCTGACCTCGAGCGACATCGTCGACACCGCACTGGCCACCCAGTTGCGCGACGCCGCGCGGGTGCTGGACGAGGATTGCCGGAGCCTCGAGGTCACTCTTGAGGGCCTCGCCGTCCGCCACCGGATGACGCTGATGCCGGGCCGCACGCACGGCGTCCACGCCGAGCCGCTGACGCTGGGGGTCAAGCTGGCCAATCACCTCGACGAGGTGCGGCGCTCGCGGGAGCGCCTGGCACAGGCGGCGCTCGAGGTCTCCGCCGGCCAGCTCACCGGTCCGGTGGGGACGCATACCAGCGTTCCCCCGGAGGTCGAGGTGCACGTTCTGACGGCGCTGGGGCTGAGCGTGGCGCCGGCCGCCACCCAGGTGCTGGCCCGCGACCGCCACGCCGCCTTCGTCACCGCCATCGCCCTGCTCGGCGCCGTGCTCGAGCGGCTGGCCACCGCCGTGCGCCTGCTGCAGATCACCGAGGTGGGCGAGGTCGAGGAGCCCTTCGCACAGCGCCAGAAGGGCAGCAGCGCCATGCCCCACAAGCGCAATCCCGTCCTCAGCGAGCGCCTCTGCGGGCTGGCCCGCGTCCTCCGCGGCCACGCCCTGGCCGCCATGGACGACGTCGCCCTCTGGCACGAGCGTGACATCTCGCACTCCTCCGCCGAGCGCGTCATCCTGCCCGACGCCTGCGCCCTGCTCGACTACATGCTGCAGCTCGCCGAGCGGCTGGTGCGCGGCCTGCGCGTCGACGCCCAGCGCATGGGCCGCAACGTCATGCACGGCGGCGGCCTGGTGTTCTCGCAGCGGCTGTTGACAGCGCTCATCGACGCGGGTGGGCTGAGCCGCGAGCGCGCCTACCGGCTGGTGCAGGCGCTGGCGCTGCGAGCTCGCGAGGACGGCCTTCCGTTCCGCGAGCTGGTGGAGGCGGACCCCGGCGTCGCCGCGGTCCTGGACGGGGCCCGGCTCGACGCCGTCTTCGACGCCACCGCCTACACAGCGCACATCGACGAGACCTTCCGGCGCCTGGGCATCGCCACCGACGAGGCCGATGGCGGCGCCGAGCCGGAGCGGCCGGAGCTGGCTGTCGAGGCCGGCATCGGCGGAGGCGTTCTGCGCTGACCGCCGCCGTCTTCCGCACGGAGGTCCCCGGCCTGCCCGACTTCCGGCGCGGCAAGGTCCGCGACACCTTCGAGCTCCCCGACGGCACCCTGCTGATGGTGGCCAGCGACCGCATCTCCGCCTTCGACTGCGTGCTGCCGACGCCCATCCCCGACAAGGGCCGGATCCTGACCCAGATGTCACGCTGGTGGTTGGAGCGCACCTCGGCGCTGGTCCCCAACCACCTCCTGGCCGACGACTGGTCACTGCTGCCGGAGGGCGCGCCCGGTGGCCTGCGCGACCGTGCCATGCGCGTGGTGCGCGCGGAGCGGATCGACGTCGAGTGCGCCGTCCGCGGCCACCTCGCCGGGTCGGGCTGGAAGGAATATCGGGAGCGCGGCACCCTGGCGGAGGAATCGCTGCCGCCGGGACTCGGCGAGTCGGCGCGGCTGCCGGAGGTGCGCTTCACGCCCGCGACCAAGAGTGACGAGGGCCACGATGAGAACATCTCGCGAGCGACACTGCGCTCCATGGTGGGAGCGGAGCTGGCCGACCGCCTCGAAAAGGTGACCCTCGAGCTGTTCACGGCCGCAGTGGAGCAGGCCGCCGGCGCGGGCATGATCCTGGCCGACACCAAGTTCGAGTTCGGGCTCGTCGACGGCAGGCTCACCCTCATCGACGAGCTCCTGACCCCCGACAGCAGCCGCTACTGGGAGGCAGCCACCTGGCGCGAGGGTGAGCCCCAGCCGGCCTTCGACAAGCAGTACCTGCGGGACTGGCTGGAGCGCAGTGGCTGGGACAAGCGGCCGCCGGCGCCCGCACTGCCTGACGAGGTGGTGGCGATGACCCGCCAGCGCTACCTGGAGGCGGCACGCCGCGTCTGCGGCCTCGACCTCAGCGCTCCGGGGAGCGAGCGTCCGTGAGCCGCCCGGCCGCCGTCATCGTCGCCCTCCCCGCGGCGCTGCTGGTGGACTTCGCCGTCCTGCTGATGCTGCTGCGTGCGGCCCACATGGGGCGGCCGGCGGCCATCCCGCTGGCCTTCGTGGCCGGCGTCGTCGCCTGGGGCCTGGTGACGCGCCTCATCGACGCCGCCATGGCGCGGCGTGAAGCCGGCCGGTGACGCGTCGCAGCGCAGGCTTCGGATCGGCGACGGCCGGTATACTGGTCCACGAGACCCAATCGCGCTTCCTCGTCGGCTGGCTCGCGGAGAAGACCGCGGAGTTGAACGAGATCCCAACCCGACACGGCGTGCCGCATTCCGTCCTGGGGACGGTCGGCGGTGACCGGATCACCCCTGGGGGAGTGCTCGACGTGAGCCTCAATGACGCGATGGCCGCACCCGAGGCGGCCCTTCGGCGCTGATGGGCGAGAGTCAGCGATCGTCCGAACGACTGCCTCAAGGCTTCGACCGTCTCACCCACCTCCCCGAACCACCCGGGTCGGGCGCCGAGCCGGTGCGCTGGGTCGACCTCGGTGCCGAGCCGCTCGACAAGCTCCATGAGGAGTGCGGCATCTTCGGGGTCCTCGCCCCGGAGGAGGATGTCGCCAACCTCACCTACTTCGGCCTCTACGCGCTCCAGCACCGCGGCCA
>JRHI01000089.1_pt1 | contig 93160 bp, 91 predicted proteins | sample 215371 | NCBI WGS metagenome assembly JRHI01 (sample SAMN02929681, study PRJNA255918) | sediment metagenome | biome: cave system; feature: Ice Cave; material: Sediment; isolation source: sediment from deep within a dark volcanic ice cave with no known source of... ... | reverse complement strand
GACCGCCCTTCAAATTCCACGGAGTTGGGGACAACCTCCCAGCGTGCGCACCGCTTCGGGGCTGTTCGCGATCTGGTCCTCGTCGGGGAGCTCAGCCCCGGGTCGCAGGAGCGCGATGCTGATGCTGTCCTGGTGCACGTCGAGACCGACGAACGTGGTGAGCGCGATAGTGTTCTGCACGGCCGGTGTCCTCCGTATGTGGCAATCTCCGCGCGCCAGCGCGGTCAATCCACGAGGCTACGCAGGCGCCGGCCACTCCATACTCACTAGCCGCCCGCTCCGGCCCGAGCCCTGTCGCGGCGGATCGAACGGACGACCATCATCGGACCGAACGGATGACAGCGCCCGAACGAACGGAGGATGGTCACCGCTCCCCGCCGCGGCCGACCGTCGGGCGGTGCCGCGTCTCTTCCTGCTCGCGATCCCGGTGCTCGCCGCCGCCGGGATCGCGACCGGCCTCGTCACCCGTGACGACACACCACCACCGGTGCTCGAGGCCCCGCCGGCCCCGACCGTTCCGCCGGCCCCGTCGCCGCTCGTCGTCGACGTCGCCGGCGCGGTGGTGCGCCCGGGGGTCATCCGGCTGGCGCCGGGGTCCCGCGTTGCCGACGCGGTGTCGGCCGCCGGCGGATTCGCGCCGGACGCCGATCGCGCCGCGCTGAACCAGGCCGCGCCGCTGCGCGACGGGGCGCGGGTCTATGTCCCGAAACCGGGGGAGCTGCCGCCCGCCGGGGCGAGCGGCAGCAACGCCGAGCGCAGGGTGAACCTCAACGTCGCGAGCGCCGCCGAGCTCGAGGGGCTGCCCGGGATCGGGCCGAGCACCGCGTCCCGGATCGTTCGCTCGCGCGAGGGGCGGCCCTTCGCGAAGGCCGAGGACCTGCAGACCCGCGGCCTGGTGTCGCCGCGCGTCTTCGTCGATCTGCGGGATCTGGTGACCGTCCGCTGATCCTCTCCGGTGCGCTCCTGCGCTGTCCGGCCCTGCCGGCGGCGGTCGCGGCCGGGGCGGTCGCGTCCGCGGCGGCGACCGGCACGGTGCCACCGGGCCCGCTCGCCGCCGTGCTCGGCGCGGTCGCCACGCTCTTCGCCGTCGCGAGCGCCGATCGGATGCGTCGCCTCGCCTGGACCGCTGCCGCGATCGCCGCGGTCGCGACCGCGGCAGGCCTGGTGATCGGGCCGCTCTCGGCGTGGCTGCCGCCCCTCGCCGAACCAAGCGGCCTGCGGTCCGCGCTCGGCGAGCCGCTGCGGCGCCTTGTCCCCGAGCCCGAGAGCGGGATCCTGGTCGGGATCGCCCTCGGCGAGCGGACCGCGATCGGACCGGATCTCGCCTACGCGTTCGCCGCGAGCGGCACCACCCATCTCCTCGCGATCTCGGGATTCAACATGACCCTCGTCGCCGCGGCCGCCGGCCTGGCCCTTCGCGGCCGCGGACGGCCGACCGCGCGCGCGGCCGTCACCGTCGTCGCGGTGCTCGGATACAGCGCGCTGGTGAGCGGTGGCGCGAGCATCGTTCGCGCGGCGGCGATGGCGGTGGTCGCGTCGATCGGACTCGCGGTCGGCCGTCGCGCCGCCGCCGCGAACGCGCTCGCGGCAGCGGTCGCCGCGATGCTCGTCGCCGACCCGGCGACGATCGGTGATGCCGGATTCCTCCTGAGCGTCGGCGCGACCGCCGGTCTCTTCGCGTTCCAGGCGCGGATCGCCGGGGCCCTGGGCGCGCTGCCCACCCTGGCGCGCGAAGGACTTGCCGCCACGCTTGCCGCGACCATCCCGACCCTGCCGATCGTCGCGGCGATTTTCGGCCGGGTCTCGCTCATCGCGCCGCTTGCGAACGTCGTCGCGGTGCCGCTGTTCCCTCCGCTCATGATCGCGGCGGTCGCCACGGCGCTGATCGGCGTGGTGGTGCCGGCCGCGGCGCTTCCCTTCGCGGTCGTGGCCTTCATCCTGGCGCGAGCGCTCCGCGCGGTGGTCGAGCTGGCCGCCGGACTGCCCGCGGCCTCGCTCGACGTTCCCCGCGGGCCGCTCACCGCGCTCGTCGTCGCGGTCGCCTACGTGGTCATTCTGCGCGTGGCGCCGGTGATCCTCGCGCGCCGTCCGCAGCGGGCGTGGCGCTGGCCGACCCGCAGGACCATCGGGTCGACGCCGGCGTTCGCGGCCGGCCTGCGGTGGCCGAGCGTGTCACCGCTCCGCGCCCGGGTTGTCGCGCTCGCCGCCGTCGCCGTCCTCGCGGCCCTCACCGTCCTGGTCGTCGCGGCGCGTCCCGCCACCGGGCTGCGGGTGCTGGCGCTCGACGTGGGACAGGGGGATGCCTACCTCATCGAGGTGGAGGGGCATCGCGCGCTCATCGACGGGGGGCCCGACCCGGTCCGGCTCCTCGAAGAGCTGGGCGCCACGCTCCCGCCGTGGGATCGGCGGATCGACGTGGTCGCGCTCACCCACGCGCACACCGATCACGGCGCGGGGCTCATCGCCGTGCTCGACCGCTATCGGGTCGGCCTCGCGGTCGATCCGGCCGGCCTGAATGCCGGACCGCTCGCGACCACCTGGACCGCTCACGCCGCCAGGGCCGGCGTCCCGCGACAGGCGGCCGCGGCTGGGGCGTCGGTCCGGCTGGGGAGCGCGACGCTCCGGTTCCTCGCACCGGCGCCCGAGGTCGCGGTCGATGTCCCGTCGCTCGTCGTGCACCTCGAGCGCGGCTCGTTCTCGATGCTGTTCATGGGCGACGCGACCGAGACCGCCCAGGCCGCGCTCCTGCTCGAGCCGGCGACGCTGCGCTCGCGCGCCTACGTGCCGCCGCACCACGGGGCAGCGAGCGCCCACGGGCCGGCGCTCGTCGCGGCGGTAGCGCCCGAGGTCGCGCTCATCTCCGCCGGGCGGGACAACGCCTATGGTCATCCGACCCCGCAAACGCTCGAGGCCCTCGGCCGGGTGCCGACCTATCGGACCGATCGCGACGGCACCGTCGAGCTCACCGTCACCGACCGCGGGATCAGTGTGCGCGCGCATGCGAACGGGCTCGCTCCGCCACGGAACATCGGACCGCGGGCGGTCCAGCGCGGCTAGTGTCCGGGGCGAGGACGCGAGCAGGCCCATCGGGCACGTGGAGCGCGGAATACTAGGCTGCGCTCATGGCCACCGCGCCGCACCGCACGCCGAGCCACCGGATCCACCTCATCATCGGGGAAGACGCGTATCGCGCGCGCCTGCGCACGGCCGAGCTGGTGTCGCTGCTCACGACCGGGAACGATCGGCCGTCGGATCTGGCGATGCAGCGCTCCGCCGACCTCGGCGCTCCGCTCGGCCTGACGCGGCACGACGCGCGGACCGCACCGGCCGCGACGATCGTGATGAGCATGCGGTCGCAGGGGCTGTTCGATGCCGTCGACGAGCGTCGGGTGATCCTGGTGGAGCATGCCGAGGCGCTCACCGAGCACGGCTTCATCGCCGAAACGCCGCCGGACGCAGTCCTGCTCCTGGTCACCGCGGAGAAGGTGGCCACGCGCGCACGGCGTCCGGCCAAGCCGGCGCGCCCGACGAAGACCGCGGCGAGGTCGACCGCGACCGCCGAGAGCGTCGCGGTCACCGTGGCTGATCTCCCCGTGTCGGTCGAGGCCGCCGGAGGGGTCGTCGAGCGCGTCGCCCGGCTCCTGCCGCCGGAGGTGCCCGGCTGGATCCGGACCCGCGCCGGACCGGCCGGCGTGACCTTCGCCTCCGAAGCGCTGGGGGCGCTCGCGGCGGCCGTCGGGACCGACAGCGAACGGATCGATCAGGAGCTCGGCAAGCTCGCCGCCTTCGCCGCTGGCGCGCCGGTGAGCGCCGCGGACGTACGGTCGCTGGTGAGCGGCGCGATCGAGACCGACATCTTCGAGCTCACCCAGGCGGTGGTCCGTCACGACCACCGCACCGCCATCGCTCGGCTGGAACGGCTGCTCGGCGAAGGCCAGGCGGCGCAGCAGATCATCGCGCTGCTCCTGTGGCAGATGCGGGTCCTGCTGTTCGCGACGGCGATGCGGACGAGCCAGGACGCCGAGCGCATGGCGAAGGCGATCCGCTCATCACCGAACGCGATCCAGCGGGCGCAGGCGTTCGCGCAGCGGGTCACCCGCGCCGACATCACCCGTGCCTACGAGGCGATCTACGCGACCGATCTGGCGATCAAGACCGGACGTACCGATCCGGAGACGGCGATGATGCTCTGCGTCCTCGATCTCTGTGGCGTCGCGGCGGCCGACATGCGCGAGCTCGTCGTGGGGGAGCCGCCCCACCGCTGACCCGGGGGCTCCGGACCGCTACCGCGTTCCGGCGGCCTCGGCGGCCTGGTCCTTTGTCCCGTGCGCCTCCTGGCTCTTGCGATAGTCGTCCGCGAAGCGGGCGAGCCCGGCGTCGGTGAGCGGGTGGTGGAACATCGCCTCGAGGACCTTGAGCGGCATCGTGCCGATGTCGGCGCCGGCCTGGGCCGACTGGCTCACGTGCAGCGGGCCGCGCAGGCTCGCGGCGAGGACCTTGGTCTTCACCTCCTGCTGGCGATACGCGCTCACGATGTCGCGGACGAGCGCGATGCCATCCTCGTTGATGTCATCGAGCCGGCCGACGAAGGGGCTGATGATGTACGCGCCGATCTCCGCGGCCAAGAGCGCCTGGTTCACGCTGAAGCAGAGGGTGACGTTCAGCCGGATGCCTTCACCGGCGAGGACCTTGCCCGCGGCGAGGCCGTCCGGGGTGAGCGGCACCTTCACGATGACGTTCTTGTGCCAGGACGCGATCTCGCGGCCTTCGGTGATGAGATCGGCGGTCTTCTCGGTCACGCACTCGGCCGACACGTCGCCCACGAGGGCGCAGATCTTCTGGACCTGGGACTTGTGGTCCTGCCCGGCCTTGGCGATGAGCGTCGGGTTCGTCGTCACGCCGGAGACGACGCCCCAGCGAACGCCCTGTTCGATCTCGCGCAGCTCGGCGGTATCGAGGAACAGTCTCATGCGTGCGTCTCCTGTCGCGTCGTCAGCGCCGTGTCGGCGCGTCCGTTCGCACGGCCGCGCTCGAGCGCGGCCTGGATGAATGCGGTGAACAGCGGGTGGGGCCGGTTCGGTCGGGAGCGGAATTCGGGGTGGTACTGGGTGCCGAGATAGAAGGGGTGCGCCGGGAGCTCGACGATCTCGACCAGGCGTCCGTCGGGCGAAAGGCCGCTGAATCGCAGGCCATTCGTCTCGAGCAGCTCGCGATAGGCGTTGTTGAACTCGAAGCGGTGCCGGTGGCGCTCCAGCACGATCGGCTGCTTGTACGAACGATGCGCCAGCGACCCTTCGATCAGCACACAGGGGTACGAGCCCAGGCGCATCGTCCCGCCCTTCTCGGCCAGGTCGCGCTGCTCGGGGAGGAGATCAATGACCGGGTGCGGAGTGAACGCGTCGAACTCGGTGGAGTTCGCGTCTTCGGTCCCGAGCGCGGTGCGAGCCAGCTCGATGACCATGCACTGCATGCCCATGCACAGGCCGAGGGTGGGGAGGCCGGACTCGCGGCCGTGCCGTGCCGCGCGGACCTTGCCCTCGATGCCGCGATAGCCGAAGCCACCGGGGATCACGACCCCGTCCAGGCCGGTGAGCGACTCGGTGTCGCCGGCATGCTCGAGCTTCTCGCTATCAATCCAGCGGATCTTCACGTTGCAGCCGGCTGCCCAGCTCGCGTGACGGATGGACTCGGCGACCGAGAGATACGCGTCCTGGAGCTCGACGTACTTGCCGACCAGGCCGATCTCGAGCGGGATGCTCGCCTGCTTGATGCTGTCGCTGAGCGCCTGCCAGTCGCGCAGGTTCGGCGCGGTCGCGCGCTCGGTGAGCCCGAGCTGCTCCACGACGATGCGGCCGACCCCGGACTCCTCGAGCATGAGCGGGACGCCGTAGATCGACCAGGCATCGGGCTCCGAGATGACATTCTCGACCTTCACGTCGCAGAAGAGCGCGATCTTCTCGCGCAGCTCATCGTCGATCGCGATGTCGGCACGGGCGATGATGACGTCCGGCTGGATGCCGATCGAGCGCAGCTCCTTCACCGAATGCTGGGTCGGCTTCGTCTTCAGCTCACCGCCGACCACCCGGGGGAGCAGCGTGAGGTGCAGGTACAGGACGTTCTGGCGGCCCACGTCGTTGCGGAATTGGCGGATCGCTTCGAGGTAGGGGAGGGATTCGATGTCCCCGACGGTCCCGCCCACCTCGACCACGACGACCTCGGCCTGGGCCTCCCGGGCGACGCGATGGATGCGGGCCTTGATCTCGTTCGTGACGTGCGGGATGACCTGGACCGTCGCACCGAGGTAGTCGCCGCGGCGCTCTTTCGCGATGACCGAGTTGTAGATCTGCCCGGTCGTCACGTTCGAGGCGCGGGTGACGTTCCGATCGATGAAGCGCTCGTAGTGGCCGAGGTCCAGATCGGTCTCGGCCCCGTCCTCGGTCACGAAGACCTCGCCATGCTGGTAGGGCGACATCGTCCCGGGATCCACGTTCAGGTAGGGGTCCATCTTCAGCGAGGCGACCGAGAGGCCGCGGGCGGCGAGGATGCGGCCGAGCGACGCGGCGGTGATGCCCTTGCCTACCGACGACGCGACGCCACCGGTCACGAACACGAACTTCGGCACGGGCGGCCCTCCAGGGTTTCTTTAAGTGTAGAGCGTCAGGAAAGGCCGAAGGGAAGGGCGTTCAGGACGACGAGGCGCGGCCGGTCGGTCTTCGTCGTCGCGGGGCCGTGGGGGACCGCGACCGGCTCCTCGCGCCGGCATTCGTCGGCCCGGCCGTCGAAGCGCAGCGCGCGGAAGCGGGCGTCCCGGAGCTCGCCATCCTGGTCGCCCTCGTGATCGACGATCGCGACCAGACGCGGGCGGAGCCAGGTCATGCCGGGACGAAGCGGCAGCGGGCCGGTGAACGGCGAGTGCTCGGCGCGAAGGTCGCGCGTCGCGGCATCGAGCCACTCGGCGAGGTACGGCGGGACCACCGCCTCGCCGGCGAAGCGGGTCGTGCCATCGTCGGCGCGCCAGCCACAGAGCACCGATCGCGCGCCGCGCGAGCCGTCGACGACGAGGCCCCCGATGATCACGTCGCTCCGCGGGGCGACGAGGCACTTCAGCCAGTCGGCGCTCCGCGTCCCCGGTACGTACCGGCCGTCGCGCCGCTTGGCGACGATGCCTTCGAGCCCGTATTCGGCCACGACCTCGAAGAACGGCTCGCCGTCGGTCTCAAGATGCTCGGGCACGACGATGCCGGGACCGTTGAGACCCCGCTCGAGGAGCCTGCGCCGGCGCTCACCGAGCGGCCGGCCCAGCAGCGGCCGGTGGTCATCGAAGAGCAGATCGAACGCGATGAAGATCGGGCCGCGCCCCCGTTTGGCGTGCTTGGGCCCGAGCCGGCCGACCAGGAGGTCGTAGCTCGGCCGTCCGCGGCCGTCGCAGACGATGATCTCGCCGTCGAGCAGCACGCCATCGGGAAGTCGGAGCGCGCCCAGCTCCGGGACCGCCGGCAGGAGATCGCCGCCGTGACGATCCACGACGCGCAGGCCGGCGGCGTCCCGGGCGACCTGCGCCCGAATGCCGTCCCACTTGACCTCGAAGAGGTGGTCGCTCGAGTTGAAGGCCTCCGCCCCCAGGCGCGGGCGCATCGGCGCGAGCGTCCGGGGCAGGCCGGCCGGGCCGACCGCGGCGTCCAGGAGCGTCGGATGCCGGTCCGGGCTGGGCACCCGTCGAGTATGCGGCGCGACCGGCGCTACGACGCCTTTCGCTTGGGCGCTTTCACCGTCCTGCCCGCGGCCTTCTTCCGGACCAGGGACTCAGGGCCACCGCGCGAGCCGCGCGAGCGGGCGGTCTCGCCCTTCTTCGCCCGGTCGACCGACGCCTTGAGCGCGGTCATGAGGTCGACGACCGTGGTCTCGGCCTGCGGCTCCGCGGCCTCGACCAGATCCTCGCGCCCTTCGACCTTGGCCTCGACGATCTTCTCGAGCGCGCGCTTGTACTCGTCCTTGAACTCGCCCGGGTCGAACTCCATGGCCATCATGCCGACCAGGTTCTCGGCCATCCTCACCTCGGCCGGAGAGACCTTCACATCGGGGAGCTCCAGGTCCTCGGTGGAGCGGATCTCGTCCGGCCAGTGCAGCGTGTTCAGCACGAGCGCGCCGTCCAGCGAGCGGACCGAGACCAGGCGCTCGCGGTCGCGCAGCGCGAACTTCGCGATCGCGACGCGCGCCGTGGTCTCCAGCGTCTTCTTGAGCAGCGCGTACGGCTTCGCCGCGGATCTCTCCGGCTCGAGGTAGTACGCGCTCTGGTAATAGATCGCGCCGGGGAGCTCCTCGTCCTTGATGAAGCCGGCGATATCGATCGCCTTGCTGCTCTCGAGGGGAAGCTTCTCCAGGTCGTCGTCGTCGATCACCACGTAGTGGCCTTTCTCGTACTCATAGCCCTTGACCACGTCGCCCCAGGCGATCTCGTGGTCGCCCTCCGGGCACCAGCGCTTGTTCTTGATCCGGGTCCGGTGCTCGGGGCAGAGCAGGTTGAACGACACCTTCGAGGAGCTCTCGGTCGCCAGATACAGCCGCACCGGGATCGCGACCATCCCGAAGCTCAGCACGCCGCGCCAGATGGACCGTGGCATCGGTCGCCCCCTTTTGGCCGGCATGCCTGCCTGCCTGCTTCGCGCGGCGTGCCGCGCGCAGCGTAATCCCGTCGTCAAGCGGGTCGCACGGCGCGTGCCAGCTCCGCGCGCTAGGCGATCGCCCGCTCGGCGAGGCGCGTGGGCAGGTTCCCGCTCGAGGTGATGCGGTCGTGGAACTCGCGCAGCGCCGCGATGTCGTTCTGCCCGCGACGGGCGAGCCAGCGGGTCCGCAGATCCACGATCTCGAGCATCCCGGTGAGGTACGAGGCGGCCTGGGTCGGCCAGGAGCAGTAGCGCCCGACCTCGGCCTTCGCGTTCGGCTCGGAGAGATTCCCCTTCTCGATCATGAACCGCACGGCCTCGTCGAAGGACAGCTCCCCGAGATGGAGGCCGGTATCGACGATGATCCGCGCGGCGCGGAAGATCGTCGCCTCGTACTGGTACAGCTCGGCCTTTGGATCGGTGAAGAAGCCCTGCTCCCGCATGACCCGCTCGGCGTAGAGCGCCCAGCCCTCCGAGAAGTAGGAGGTGTTGAACACCTTGCGGATCGCCGAGGGGTTCGACTTGGCCATGACGAGGTGCCAATGGTGGCCGGGGTAGGCCTCGTGGACCGCGGTCGTGGGGATGCCCGCGCTGCAGTTGCCCTCGAGCCGCTTCTGGATCTCGTCGTCGGACGTGCCGTCAGGGGGATAGGGGACGAAGAAATGGCCGGCCAGGGAATCGGTGAATGCCGGCGGCCGGCTGTAGGACGCGACCGCCAGGACCGGCCGCTGGAACAGCGGTGACGGCTCGACGCTGCAGGTCTCACCGGGCGGGAGCGTGACGAGGCCGGTGTCGCGCAGGAACGTCCGGGCCCGCTCGGTCCACTCCGCGTACTCCGCGCGCATCGCATCCGGCGTCGCGGCGTGCACCGTGTTCAGCCGGGCGAGCAGACCGACCCAGTCGTCGGACCCGGAGATCTCCTTCGCCAGGCGCTTGGCCTCCGCGGCGAGCAGGTCGTATTGCTCGCGGCCGCGCTCGCGCAGCTGTCGCGCGTCGTAGGGCAGCAGCTCCTTCTCTTTCAGCAGCGCGCTGTACATCTCCTCGCCGATCGCGTAGTCGCCGGTCGCCTTGTCCCGGTTCTCCTTGAGGAACGCCCCAAAAGCGTCGAACGCGTCGGCCGCCTCGGCCCCGGCGGCGGCGACCTGCTCGCGCTTGGCCGGGTCGCTCACCTCCAGCGCGACCAGCTCGCGCGCGTAGCGAGCCGCGGCCGCGGCCTGTCCGATCGCGCGGTCGAGGTAGAGCTTGGGCGCGAGCGTGAGATCGAGGTTGTCGATACCGTGCCGAAGGCCCACGGGAACCTGGAGCAGCCGTGCCCGGGCGGCATCGGCCAGCTCCGCCTCGGGATGGAGCTTGTGGAGGAAGAGGGTGAAGACGCCGTTCAGCCCGGGATTGAGGTAGGTCGCCGGCTGGCGCTTCCACATCTGGTGGGGAGCGATGATCTCGCGGCCGCGGAGGATCGAGATGAGGAAGTCGCGGTCGATCCGCTCGTCATTCGAGAGTCCGAGGTCCGGCACCGCGCGGAACCGCGTGAGCCACTCGACCGCGCTCGCATCACGGCGCCGGAACGCCTCGGCGGAGAGATCGTCGAGCCGGTCATCGAAGCCCCCCACCCCGAGCGAGCTGGCAAGGACCGGAGAATCGGCGAGCTCCTCCGTGAGGAATCGGTCGGCGAGCTCCCCGAAGGGTGTGAGCGAGGGCATGGCGGCCTCCCTGACAATCAGTTGTCGTGAGTCTGACCGAATACCGGCGCAAGCGCGATTTCAAAAGGACCCCGGAGCCCGCCGGACGGGTCACGAAGACCGGCGCCCTGCGCTACGTGGTGCACCGGCACCACGCCTCGCATCTGCATTGGGATGTGCGCCTCGAGATGCACGGCATCCTCGCGTCCTGGGCGGTCCCGCACGGGCCGCCGCTCGAAGCGGGAAAGAAGCGGCTCGCGGTGCACACCGAGGATCATCCGATCGAGTACCTCACCTTTCACGGCGTCATCCCCGACGGCTACGGCGCGGGCACGATGACCATCTGGGATGAGGGGACGTATGAGCTCATCCTCGCCAAGCCGAAGGAATACAAGGTGAAGTTCAACGGCCGGCGCCTCACCGGCGAGTACGTCATCGTCCAGACGAACGCGCGCGAAGGGCGCGACTGGCTGATGATCAGGCACGGCACGCCGCCGAAGGACGATCCGCTCGCGGCGAAGATCGCCCCGATGCTCGCGACGAGCGCGGACGCCCCATTCGATTCTCCGGCCTTCACCTTCGAGGCAAAGTGGGACGGCGTCCGCACGATCGCGTTCGTCGATGGCGGGCTGGTTCGGCTGCAAACGCGCAACCTCCTGGACTGTACGAAGCAGTACCCGGAGATCGACGCGCTCGGCGGCGCGCTGACCGGCGCCTACCACGCGATCCTCGATGGCGAGATCGTCGCGCTCGACGAGAAGGGCGTGCCGTCGTTCCAGCGATTGCAGCCGCGGATGCACCAGCGGGACGAGGCCGCGGTCCGGCGGCTCCGCACGTCGACGCCGGTCATCTACGAGGCCTTCGATCTGCTGTACCAGGACGGCGAGGATCTTCGCGCCCTGCCGCTCCGCGAGCGCCGGCGGCGTCTCGAGGCCGCGCTCACCCCGATGGGTCCGATCCGCCTATCCGAGGGCTTCGCCGGCACGGGGAGGGCCCTCTTCGACGCGGTCCAGGAGCAGGGGCTCGAGGGGATCGTCGCCAAGCGGCTCGACGCGCCGTACGTCTCCGGCCGGTCGGCCGCCTGGATCAAGGTGAAGGCCCGGCGGACCATCGAGTGCGTCATCGGCGGTTGGACGGCCGGGCAGGGTGGCCGTCAGAGCACGCTCGGTGCCCTCGTCGTGGGCGTCTACCGGGACGGGCGGCTCGAGCCGATCGGCCACGTCGGAACCGGCTTCGACGGCCGGACACTGCGCGACCTCCTCGCGACGCTGCGCGAGCACGGATCGCCGACGATGCCGTTCGCCACCGCGCCGCGCCTGAACCAGCCCGCGACGTGGTGTCTGCCCGAGCTCGTCTGCGAGGTCCAGTACACCGAGATGACGAACGACGGCACGCTCCGGCATCCGTCGTATCGCGGCCTGCGCGCGGACGTCGACCCGCGCGACTGCACCGGCGAGGAGCGGCGGGCCTCGACCCGCGAGGCGCTGCGCTCGGCCGAACGCGCCGCGACCGCGGTCCCCGCGGTCGCGCCCACGCCGACGAAGCCCGCCCGGGTGCCGGCGGTGCTCGAGGTCGACGGTCATCAGATCAAGCTCACGAACCTCGAGAAGGTCCTGTTCCCCGAGGACGGCTACACCAAGGCCGATCTCATCCGGTACTACACCGAGGTCTCTCCGTATCTCGTTCCGTTCATCACCGACCGTCCGCTCACCCTGAAGCCGTTCCCGGACGGCATCGCCGGGCCGAGCTTCTACCAAAAGGACAAGCCGGCGTTCACCCCGCGCTGGATCGCGAGCTGGACCGACACCTCGGCCGACCGTGCCGGGGGGATCGACTACATCCTCGGGAACGACATCGCGACCGTCGTTTGGATGGCGAACTACACCGCGATCGAGATCCATCCCTGGCTCTCGCGGGTCGACGATCCGGACCACCCGGACTTCGCGATGATCGACCTCGACCCGGCGACCGGAGCGACCTGGGACGATGTGAAGCAGGTCGCGCTGGTCGTCCGCGATCTGCTGGAGGCGCGCGACCTCGTCGGATTCCCGAAGACGACCGGCTCGCGCGGCATCCACGTGCTCGTGCCGATCGCACGCCGCTACACCTTCGACGAGTCGCGCGCGTTCGTCGAGGCCATCGGCACGGCGGCCCGGGAGCGGCTCCCCGACCTGGTGACCCTCACCTTCGCGAAGAAGGCGCGCCGCGGGATCTACGTGGATTTCCTCCAGAACGTCCGCGGCAAGACCACCGCCGGCCCCTACAGCGTCCGGCCGATCCGCCGGGCGCCGGTGAGCGCGCCGGTGCGCTGGGACGAGCTCGCGTCCATCGGGCGACCCGACGCCTTCACCATCGCGAACCTCCCGGCGCGGCTCGCCGCGGTCGGCGATCTCCTCGCACCGGCGCTCCGGCTGCGGCAGAAGCTCCCCGCCAGGACGGTGAGCGCCGGACGACCGGCGGGGGCGAAGAAGAAGTGACCGCGGCGCTTCTCGCGCCGGGCTACGGCGGCACCGCCGAGCAGCCGTTGCTGAAGAAGCTCGCCGCGCGCCTGGAGGCCGAAGGCATCGTGACCGCGCGCCTGACCTTTTCCACGAAGCGCCCGAGCCCCGGCTACCGGACGGAGAAGGAGGAGCTGCGCGTCGCGCGCGACGAGCTCGTGCGCCGCGCCGGCGGCCCGCTCGTCCTGGTGGGGCGGTCCTATGGCGGCCGGATGTGCGCGTTCCTCGCGGCGGACGAGCCGCCGGACGCGCTCGTCATCCTCGGCCATCCGATCGCGCCGCCCGGCCGGCCACGACCGGCGGACGAGGCGGCGCTCCTCGGGATCACCTGCCCGACACTTGTCGTCCAGGGTGAGCGCGACGAGCTCGGGCCGCTCGCGGTGCTGGAGCGCATCGCCGGGCAGAACCCGCGGATCGACCTGGTCGTGATCCGCGGGAGCGCCCATGCCTACGGCGCACATGAGCCCGAGGCGATCGCTGCGGCGGTCCGCTGGCTCGGGAGCGTCCTTGGGTAGCGACCCCGTTGACCCCCGCTTCCTCCGCTGCCGCTACGCGGCTGCTTCGGTCGCGGGGGCCGCGGCTCGGCTGCCTTGGTCGTGGGGGGGCGGCTCGGCCCCTGCGATCCGCCGGTCTTACCCGGGTGAGCCGGCGTCGTCCATCTGGGCCCGCTGGAGCTTGCCCGAGTAGTCGATGTAGATCGACTTCCACTCCGAGTACGCATCGAGCGCCGCCCGGCCGGCCTCACGATGGCCGTTGCCCGTCGACTTCATGCCGCCGAACGGCAGCTGGATCTCGGCCCCAATGGTCCCGGCGTTCACRTAGACGAGTCCGGTCTCGGCATCGCGCATGAAGCGGAAGGCGTTGTTCACGTTGCGGGTGTAGACCGAGCAGGAGAGGCCGTACTTCGTCGAGTTCACGACACGGATCGCCTCGTCGATGTCCTTCACCTCGATGACCGCCGTCACCGGGCCGAAGATCTCCTCCTGCGCGACCCGCATGTTCGGCTTCACGTCGATGAGGACCGTCGGCTCATGGAAGAAGCCCTTGCCCAGCGCGCCCTCGGTCGGGATGCGGCCGCCGGCGGCGACGGTGGCGCCCTCCTTCTCGGCGATGGGGATGTAGCTGTTGATCTTCTGCCGCGCGTCGGCCGAGACGACCGGACCAAGGTCGGTGCCCGCGTCCAGGCCGTGGCCCATCTTCATCTTCTTCGCCCGGCTCACGAGCTTGTCGATGACCTCGCTCGACACCCCACGGTGGGTGATGACCCGCGATGCCGCGGTGCAGCGTTGGCCCGAGGTCCCGAAGGCCGACCAGACGATGCCCTCGAGCGACAGATCGACGTCGGCGTCCTCCAGGACGACGATCGCGTTCTTGCCGCCGAGCTCGCAGGAGACGCGCTTCAGCAGCCTGCCGGCGATCTCGCAGATGTGCGCGCCGACGTCGCTCGAGCCGGTGAAGGAGACCAGATCCACGCCGGGATGCGTGACGAGCGCGTCGCCGAGCGAGCCGCCTGGTCCGAGGACGAGGTTGAGCACCCCCTTGGGCAGACCGGCCTCTTCCAGGATCTCGACGAGCCGTACCGCCAGCATCGGGGTGGCCGAGGCGGGCTTGAACACCACGGTGTTGCCGAGGACGAGCGCCGGCATGATCTTCCAGGTGGGGATCGCGAACGGGAAGTTCCAGGGCGTGATCGCGGCGACGACCCCGAGCGGGTGGCGCATGCTCATCGCCCATTTGTTCGGCAGCTCCGCCGGGACGACATCGCCGAATTGGCGACGGCCCTCACCGGCGGTGTAGTACGTCATGTCGATGCCCTCTTGGACATCGCCCTTCGACTCGGCGAGGACCTTCCCCATCTCGATCGTCATCTCGCGAGCCAGATCGTCCTTCCGCTTCTGCATGATCTCGCCGGCCCGGTAGAGGATCTCGCCACGCTTCGGTGCCGGATACAGGCGCCAGGCGTCCGCGGCGCGGCGGGCGGCGTCGACCGCGCGGTCGACATCGGCCGTCGCCGAGCGCGTCGCGGTCGCGATGACCGCACCGGTCGCGGGGTCGACGTCCTCGAAGGCCTCACCGCTCGCGGCGTCGGTCCAGCGACCGTCGATGTAGTTCTGCAGATGCGTCGTCGACATGTTGGTGCCCCCTGTCCTTCACGAGGATACCGAGGGGCGCCGCGCCGGGTCAGGACGCCCGCGGGGAGCCGGGTCTCGGGCGTCAGTGCGGGCGGTCGAGCCGATCGCCATCCAATTCGCCGCTCCGACAAGCGAGCCGTTGACCGAGACCGGTCCACGGCCGTTCGCCGACCGATAGCCATTCACCAGGGCGACCAGGTCGGTCTGGACCGAGGCCGGCGCGGGGGGCGATCGGGCCGTCCGACGTGGCGGTCGCCTGGCCGCCGAGGCCGAAGGCGCAGGCGAGCGCGAGGGCCATGGCGCCGAGCCGTCCGCGCTTCATACCGGACTAAACGCCCTCGGGGACGCGGTGTCACCGGATCGTTACAGCGGCGCGGAGATCTTCCCTAGAGCTTCGCCCCGTAAAAGAGCCAGAGCGTGACGCCGCCGACGAACACGATCCCGATCACGATCAGCGCGAACGCGATGTTCGCCTGCCGATCAGGATCATCGCCGAAGCGTTTCACGACGCGGTGGAGCTGCGGGGATTCGAACCCCGGACCTCTTGAGTGCGATTCAAGCGCTCTACCAACTGAGCTACAGCCCCCGGTTCGCCAAAGCAATGGGATTCACGAATGGATTCGCCGGTCGCACAGTTAAATACTAGGTCGGGCGGGTCAATCCGGCGAACATTCGAGCGTTCTGGCTCGGCGGCGCCATGCCCGGACGACACGGCGGCTGGAATGCGCGACGGCCCCCGCGTGCGCTACTTCTTCGGGCCGAGGAACGCGATCCGCTGATCGCTCGGGGACGCGCCGGGTGCCGAACAGCGGGTCGGGCTCGTCACCCGGATCGCTACCCGACCTGCGCGACCACCGGCGCGTCGCCCCAGAGGCGCTCGAGCCGGTAGAGCAGGCGCTCCTCGGGAACGAACGCGTGCGCGACGACGTCGCCGAGGTCGATGAGGATCCAGCGTCCCGAGGCGTACCCCTCGACACCGACCGGAACGCGGCCCGCGTCCTTCGCCTTCTCGACGATCCCGTCCGCGATCGCCTGCACCTGGCGCTCGCTCCGGCCGCTGCAGATGACGAAGAGGTCGGTGAAGCTGGTGACCGCGGCGACGTCCATGACCAGGACGTCCTCGGCCTTCTTGTCGGTGGCCGCCTCGACGACGATGTCGGCGAGGGCCCGGGCGGTCAGCTCGTTCGCGACGATGGTCCCTCCGCGCGGTACAGCCCCCGCGCCTCGATGTGCCGCCAGGCGGCCTCCGGAACAAGGTACCGCAGTGAGCGCCCGCGGGCGGCACGCGCGCGAAGCTCACGCGACGAGATGTCGAGCCGGGGGGCATCGAACATCCGAATCGGCGCGTCGGCCGCAGGGGCCGGGGCACCCGGGCGGTCGGCGACGAGCAGGGTCGCGAGGCGCGCGATCCGCTCCGGGTCCTTCCAGCGGCCGAAGTCGGCGAGCGCGTCGCTTCCGAGGATGAGGAACAGCTCGTCTTCGCCGGCCAGCCGCTCGATCGTCTCGACGGTGTAGGACGGCCCTTCGCGCTCGAGCTCGGCCCGCGAGAGCGAGAAGCGCGGCTCATCGGCGATCGCGGTCTCGAGCATCGCGAGGCGGTCGGCCTCGCTCGCGAACGGACCACGCTGCTTGAGCGGCGAGCGGCGGGCCGGAACGAACAGGACCCGGTCCAGCGGGACCGCCTCGAGGGCCGCGCGCGCGATCGCCAGGTGGCCGACGTGGACCGGATCGAAGGTCCCGCCGAACACCCCCAGCCTCATTCGCCGGGACCCCGCTCGTGCCATTCGAGCTCCTTCTCGCCGATCCGTACGGTGTCGCCGTCCTTCGCGCCGAGCGCACGGAGCCGGCGCTCGATCCCGGTCTTCTGGAGCAGGCGCTGGAAATACGCGGCGGCGTCGGGACTCTCCCAGTCGATGCCGGTCGCCAGGCGCTCGGCCCGCCCGCCGGTGACCCGGTAGCCGCCGGACTCCTTCGTGACGGTCCAGTCGCGCGCCGTCCCGCTGAACGCGATCCGGCGCTCGAGCGGCTCCGCCGGCGTGGCGATCGGCCGCGGTGGGCAGAGCGCGAAGATCAGCCGGGCGAGCTCGGGCACGCCCTCCCCGCTCGCCGCCGAGATCGCATGCACGCGCTCACCGAGGGCGGCGGCGAGCGTCGCCGCGTGCTCCCGGGCGTCGGGGAGGTCCATCTTGTTCAGCGCGTAGATCGTCGTCCGCTCGGCCAGGCCGTGCCCGTACGCCGCGAGCTCGGTATCGACGGTCGCGATGTCGACGAGCGGCTCGGGGAGCGAGGCGTCCACGACGTGGACGATCACCCGGGTGCGCTCGATGTGCCGGAGGAACTCCTCGCCCAAGCCGACTCCGGTGTGCGCGCCCTCGATGAGCCCCGGGATATCGGCCACGACGAGCTCGCGCTCGTCGATCCGGGCGACCCCGAGGTTCGGCGTGAGCGTCGTGAACGGGTAGTCGGCGATCTTCGGCTGCGCGCGCGTGAGCGCCGCGAGGAGGGATGACTTCCCGGCGTTCGGCAGGCCCACCAATCCGATGTCGGCGATGAGCTTGAGCTCGAGGTCGAGCTCGCGGCTCTCCCCGCGCTCGCCATCCTCGGCGATGCGGGGGACCCGGCGGACGCTCGACACGAACCGCGCGTTGCCCTTGCCACCGCGCCCACCGCGCGCGACGACGAGCTCCTCGCCGGCGTGCGTGAGGTCGGCGACCGCCGCCCCGGTCGTGCGATCGGTGATGATCGTCCCCGGCGGGACCCGCAGGATGAGGTCGGAGCCGGCCTTGCCGCTCTTGTTCTTGCCGCCACCGTCGGCGCCGCTCGGCGCGGCCTGGGTCCGCCGGTAGCGGAATTCCACGAGCGTGGTCAGCCCGCCATCGACCCGCAGGATGACGTCTCCGCCGCGCCCGCCGTCGCCGCCGTCCGGGCCGCCGCGCGGGACGTGGGCCTCCTTCCGGAACGAGATGATCCCGCGTCCGCCGTTCCCGCCCTGCACCACCAGACGGGCGCGATCGAGGAACTCGCTCATGCCGCTGAACGCACCTGTGGCGCCTCCACCCGCAGGCGCTCGAGCAGCGCCTCGACGCCCAGCGGCAGCGAACCGGGATTCGCTTCCAGGAGCCGGTAGGGGTCGGCGGCGAGATCGCGCAGCCGAAGCACGCTGCCGGCCGGCAGCTCCCGCAGCAAGGCGACGAGCGCGTCGGCCTCCTCGGCGCGGTCGGTGAGGCCCGGAAGGACCAGCAGCTCGATCAGCACGGTGAGGCCGCTCCGGGCGGCCTCGCGGATCCCGCCGCGCACATCGGTCCAGCGAACGTCGCCGCCGGGATGCAGGCGCGGGTAGGTCTCGGCCCGGGCGGTCGCCAGGCGGACGACGATCGTGTCCACGCCGGCCGCGGCGACGCGTCCGATCGCCGCCGCGGACGCGGCGTTCGAGCGGATCGCGATCCGCGCCGAGGGCACGGCGACGCGGATCCGCGCCGCGGCATCGGCGACGACGCGCGCGGCCGAGAGCGGCTCGCCCAGGCAGGCCGACCCGAACGTCACCCCGGCGCCGCCGCCGGCGAGATGCGCGAGCGCGATCTCGGCGAGATCGGCCGCGCCGACGCGGTCGCCACCCACCGGGAGCGGGGCGTCGCCGCGGGAGAGAAAGACGTTCACCGCCGCCGGATCGGCGTGATCGCGGGCGCAGCGGGCGAGCTGGCGGAGCGCTCCGCTCGACGGATGCGCCCGGAGGCTCGCGGTGATCGCGCTGGCGAGGGTGGCCTCGGTCGGCGGCTCCGGCGCTGTCGCCTCCCCGGTCGGGAGCGCGGCCACCACGAGCTCGCCACCGGCACCGGCCGCCACGGCGGCGTACCCCAGCGGGGGGAGGGGTGCGAGATCGTCGCGCCCGGCACAGGCCGGCACCCGGGTGCGCACGAAGCCCGGCGACAGGACCGCGCCGACCGCCCAGCGCTGCGCGCCGAGCGTGCGGGGCTGGCCCTGTCGGTCGATGCCAAGGGCATCGCGGTCGGGAAGGGGGACCAGCCGCGCGTCGGGTGGCAGCGGGACCCCGTCCTCGAGCGGCCGGGCGTGGTCGCCGAGCAGCGCGGCGGCGCCGTAATCGGCGGCGACGACGATCCGTCCGGCCCGGTCGGTGTGCACGGCGGTCAACACCCGCTCAGTATGCGAAGAGGCCCGCGCCGTGCGGCGCGGGCCTCGTTCCTGTGCGTGCCCGGTGCGGAGACGGTCAGCGATTCACCAGCGGAGGAGGCCCAACGGGTTCTGCAAGACCCCGTTGACCTTCGTCTCCCAATGGACGTGAGGCCCGGTGGTCACACCGGTCATGCCGATCGAGGCGACGATCTGACCCTTGGCCACGTGCTGACCGGGGCTCACGAAGACCGCACCGGTGTGGTAGTAGCACTCCTCGAGATTGCCGCCGGTGATGCAGACCCGGAGTCCGCCCACCGCCACCCAGCCGGTCGCGCTCACCACGCCGTCGATCGACGAGGCGAGCCCGCTGCCATAGGGCGCGGCGAGGTCGACGCCGGTGTGACCGGACCAGTAGTACTGGGTGATGACGCCGTTCACCGGCCAGGCGAGGGATCCGCCGCGCTGCGCCGGGGCGGGAGCCGCGGGCGCGGCGGGAGCGGCGGCGCGGGCAATGACCGTGGGCTTCTCCGCCTCGGCCATCTCGGGGTCAGCGGTCTGATAGACGAGCGCCGGGAGCGCCGCGCCCTGGACCAGGATGAGCTGACCCGGCGCGAAATGCTCGGGCTCGAAATACAGCCGGTTGTAGGTGCGGATGACCTCGGGCTCGACCTTGAACCGGGCCGCAACGGACTCGACGGTGTCGCCGGCCGCGACGGTGTAGAGCGCGCCTTCGAGCGGCGGGATCATGATCTGCCGGCCGGCCTCGAGCTTCGTCGGCTCGCTGATGCCGTTCGCGAAGGCGATCGCCTCGGGCGTGACGCCGAAGTAGTTCGACAGCGAGCTCAGCGTGTCGTTCGTCGAGAGGGTGTACTGCACGACCGGCCGGACCCCTTCCGCGGCGACGGTGAGCGGGTTACGACCGGCGATGATCGTTCCTCCGCGCGCCTCGACCTGCGCGCGCGGGGCGTCCGGGAGTCGCTCGGCGCTCGCCGACGCCGCCGCGGCGACCGTGGTGTCCGAGGCGCTCGCGGCTGCCGTCGGACGCGACGCGGCGCCGGCGGCGAAGGGCAGCGAGACGACGATGAGCGCGACGAGGGCGTTCGAAATGAGACGGAGCATCGGTCGGAGCGGACCGGTCGAAGTCACCGGATCGACGCAGCGGGATCGGACCCGGCGGGTCGATCGCTCGAATCGTTCAGCGGCCTGTGACGCGAGATCAGCCGCGAGGCGCCGCGGCGACGGCGTGGCCTGCGAACGACGCGACGATGTCCCCAATACCGTTGGTCCTCCCTAACGACGAGTTCCGGTCACCGCATCGGACGATGACCGGCCGGATCACAGCGGATCCGGTCTCCGGCCCGCCTACGAGCGGTCCTCCCCATCAGACGTCATGTACGGAAAACGTACTGACCGACCGGAGACGGCTGCACCGTACCCCGCCTCGACGACGTGTGTCAACCACGTAAAGGTCCGCTAACGGGTCCGATACAAACGGCCGTCTGGCCAAGGCCCCGTTCGCCCGGGGAGCGGCCCGCGGGCCGGCGGTTTGCCCAGATTCCGTGCGTGAGAGCACGTGTCGTTTGCGGGGAGATGAGGGCGTTCGTACGCTACGTCGGTGCCCGACTATCGCCTCTCCTATTTCTACGTGTTCGCCTTTTTTGCCGTCGGCGCCGGGTTCGTCACCGTCCTGCTCGCCGTTTCGCGCCTCATCGCACCGCGAAAGCCGACGATCGAGAAGCTCGCGACGTACGAATCGGGGGAGGAGCCGGTCGGCCAGGCCTGGGGCCGCTACCCGAGCCACTTCTACATCTTCGCGCTGCTCTTCGTGGTGTTCGATGTCGAGGTCATCTTCCTGTTCCCCTGGGCGGTGCTGTTCCGCACCCTGGGCTGGTACGGCCTGGTCGAGATGGCGGTCTTCATTCTCATCCTCGTGGTCGGACTCTTCTATGCCTGGCGCAAGGGAGTGCTCCGGTGGTACTGAGCTCGCCCCGGCCGGGCGCGGAGCTCGGCCGGATCGCGCGCGACATCGGCACGACCCTCGGCCGGCGCGCGCGCGTCTCGACGCTCCACGACATGCTCGTCGTCGATGTGGAGCGCGAAGACCTGGCGGCGGTCGCGACGGTCCTCCGTGATGACCCGCGCACGGCGTGCGACCTCTACTCGGTGAACGCCGGCGTCGACACCGGAGCGGAGCTGCGCTCGATCACCTTCGTCCGCGGCACCACGACCCACGTGTTCGCGATGCTCCGCACGACCTGCACCGAGCTCGACCCGCACGTCCCCACGCTGACGCCGGTCTGGCCGGGCGCGAACTGGTGCGAGCGCGAGACCTACGACATGTTCGGCATCGTGTTCGACGGTCACCCCGATCTGCGCCGGATCTTCCTTGAGGAGTCGTTCCCCGGACACCCGCTTCGCAAGTCCTTCCTGCCGCCGCGCAGCGACGCGCGGGGCGGCTAGCCGTGCCGGTCGGACCGCTCGGGATCGATCCCGCCATCTGGGCGGTGCTGCGACTGGTCATCGCGATCGGCCTCACCGTGTTCCTGGTGCTGAATGGCGCGCTCGCCCAGGTCTTCCTCGAGCGCAAGATCCAGGCGCTCATGCAGGACCGCCTCGGCCCCTACCACGTCGGCCCGTTCGGCCTCCTCCAGACCTTCGCCGACGCGATCAAGCTGTTGTCCAAAGAGGACGTCCGGGCGAAGCTGACGGATGCCCCGTTCTTCCTCGCCGCCCCGGCGATCGTGTTCAGTCCGCTGCTCGCGTCCTTCGTCGTGCTGCCCTTCGCGCCGGACTTCGTCGGTGCCAACCTGAACATCGGGCTGCTCTACCTCACCACGCTCGGGTCGATGACCGTGCTCGGGATCGTCATCGCCGGATGGGCGAGCAATAACAAGTACTCGCTCATGGGCGGGCTGCGCTCGGCCGGTCAGCTCATCTCGTACGAGGTGCCACAGATCCTCGCGCTGGTGACCGTGGTCCTCTACGTCGGGTCGCTGTCGATGATCGACATCACGCGGTCACAGCCCGATCTGCTCGTGAACGCGCTCATCCTGCCGATGGCGTTCGTGACGTATTTCATCGCCGCGCTCGCCGAGACGAACCGGAACCCGTTCGATCTTCCCGAGGCCGAGTCCGAGCTGGTCGCGGGGTTCCTCACCGAGTATTCGGGAATGCGGTGGGGGATCTTCTTCCTCGCCGAATACGGTGAGGTGACGGTGGTCTCGGCGATCATGGCGACGCTCTGGTTCGGTGGCTGGCACGGCCCCGGCGTCGACGCGGTGCCGGCGCTCGGCATCCTCTGGTTCACCGCGAAGACCTACGGCTTCGTCCTCGTCTTCATGTGGATCCGCGCGACCCTGCCGCGTCTGCGCATCGACCAGCTCATGGGGTTTTGCTGGAAGATCCTCATCCCGCTCGCGCTGGTGAACATCATGGCCACCGCGGTGCTGCTGCTCGCGTTCGCCGATGCGCGTGTCCCGATCGCCATCGTGAACTGGGCCCTCGTGGCCGGTCTCATCTTCGGTATCCCGTTCTTCCAGAAGCGACGGCTGCGGGGCTTCCGAGTGCGGACGCGCGAGACGGCGGCGCTCCACGAGCCCCGCGGCATCGTCTCCTAGCCGATGTACGACTTCATCGAGCCGGCAATCTTCACCGTGCTCTCCGTCGGCATCATCGTCGCGGGAGCGTGCGTCGTCCTGCTGAAGCGCATCACCGCGCAGGCCCTGCTCATGGCGTTCACGTTCTTCTGCATGGCCGGGATGTTCCTGCTCCTCGGGGCCGAGACGATCGCCGCGTTCCAGGTGCTCATCTATGTCGGGGCGATCACGGTCCTCATCCTGTTCGGGGTGATGTTCACCAAGCAGGACGATCGCGCGTATGCCCTGTTCTTCCAGGGACAGACCCCCTGGGCCGCGGCGGTGGTCGGGGCCATCGCCATTCCGGTGATCGGCGTCGCCTTCGCCTTCCGCGATGGGCTGCCGCTGCCGCCGGGGGGCGACCTCGTCCCCCTGGCGGCCAGCCTGTTCGGCGACTTCGCCTTCCCGTTCGAGGTGGCGTCGGTGCTCCTGCTCGCGGCGCTCGTCGGCGCGATCGTGCTGGTGAAGCGCGACGACGACGAGGAGCGAACCGGACCGGCAGGAGAGCCGCTCCCATGATCGTGCCGCTCGGGGCCTTCATCGCCGTCTCGGCGGCGCTGTTCTTCATCGGCACGGCCGGGGTCCTCGTGCGCCGGAACGCCGTGGTCATCCTCATGTGCGTGGAGCTCATGCTCAACGCGGCGAATCTCGCCCTCGTGGCCTTCTCCCGTCGCGCCGGATCGATCGACCAGCGAGGCAGCGTCTTCGTCGTCTTCGTGTTCGTCATCGCCGCGGCCGAGGTGGCGGTCGGACTCGCGATCGTGCTCTCGGCCTACCGGAACCGGCCGTCCGTCGATGTCGATGGCGCGAAGGCGATGCGGGGATGATGCTCGCGCAGACGCAGGCGATGCCGTTCATCTCGTTCGTCTGGCTCATCCCATTCTTCCCGCTCGCCGCGTTCGGCGTGAACGGCCTCTTCGGACGGCGCTGGCTGCACCGCTGGACCGGTCCGATCGCGACCGCCGCCGTTGGGCTCTCGGCGCTCCTGGCGATCGGGGTGTTCTTCGAGGTCCAGGGTGGCCGCGAGCACACCGTCGTCCGACTCTACGAATGGATCGGGGTCGGGGACTTCCATGTGAACGTCGCCGCGCTGGTCGACCCGCTCTCCGCGGCGATGCTCCTCGTCGTCACGGTCGTCTCATTCCTCGTCCATCTGTACTCGATCGGCTACATGGCGCATGACCACGGCTTCCACCGGTTCTTCACCTGGCTCCCGCTCTTCGTGTTCGCCATGCTCATCCTCGTCCTGGCCGACAACTACCTGCTCATGTTCGTCGGCTGGGAGGGCGTGGGACTCTGCAGCTACCTGCTCATCGGGTTCTGGTTCGAGCGGCCGGAGCCCGCCGGAGCGGCGAAGAAGGCGTTCATCATGAATCGCATCGGAGACTGGGGATTCATGATCGGGATGATCACGACGTTCCTCGTCTTCGGGTCGATGAGCTTCACCGACGTGTTCGAGCGGCTCGCCACGAACGCGCCGGCACAGGGCGCGCTCACCCTCATCTGCTTCGCGTTCTTCCTTGGCGCGACCGGCAAGTCCGCCCAGCTCCCGCTCTACTCGTGGCTCCCCGACGCGATGGAGGGACCCACCCCGGTCTCGGCGCTCATCCATGCCGCGACGATGGTCACCGCGGGCGTGTACCTCGTCGCCCGCTCGACCCCGTTGTTCGCGCTCGCCGGTCCGGTGCTCCCCACCGTGGCGGTCGTGGGCACGATCACCGCCATCTTCGCGGCCACCATCGCGCTCGTGCAGTTCGACATCAAGCGGGTGATGGCCTACTCGACGGTGAGCCAACTGGGCTACATGTTCCTGGCGCTCGGCGTCGGCGCGCCGGTCGCGGCGATGTTCCATCTCATCACCCACGCGTTCTTCAAGGCGCTCCTCTTCCTCGGCTCCGGCTCGGTCATCCACGGCGCAGGGAACGAGCAGGACATGCGGAAGATGGGCGGGCTCAAAGCGAAGATGCCGGTGACCTACTGGACCATGCTCATCGCCGGCGGCGCGCTGGCCGCGCTTCCGCCGCTCGCCGGCTTCTGGTCGAAGGACGAGATCGTGGGCTCGGCCTTCCTGCATGGCTACCCGATCCTCTGGGTCGTCGGGGTGTTCACCGGCGGTCTCACCGCGTTCTACGTGGCCCGGGCGATGTGGCTCACCTTCCACGGCGCGCCGCGGGATCAGCACCTGTTCGATCACGCGCACGAATCGCCGCGGGTCATGACGATCCCGCTGCTCATCCTCGCGGCCGGCAGCGTGCTCGCGGGGTTCATCGGCTTCCCTCCGGACCACGGCTTCCTGCACGCGTTCCTCGAGCCGGCGGTCGCGGTCGGGAACGAGGCCGCGCCGGCGGCGGGGACCGGCACGAACTGGGGCGAGTTCCTGGCGCTCGCCGCCGTGAGCGTCGCCGCGTCGGTGATCGGCATCGCCGTCGGGCTGTCGATGTACGCGCGGCGGCGTCCGGATCCAGCGGTGGTGTCCCGTGCCGCGGGGCCGTATTACCGCGTCCTGGTGAACAAGTACTACGTGGACGAGCTCTACGACCACCGCCTCGTCGATCTCGGGAAGGCGCTCTCCGGCGCGGCGTGGGCGTTCGACGTCCACATCATCGACGGATTGGTGAACCGGCTCGGGTGGGGCGTCCGTCTCGCCGGGGGTGGCCTGCGCCGCGCTCAGACCGGACTTGTCGGGAACTACGCGCTCTCGATGGTCGCGGGGCTGCTCGCGGTGCTCGTGATCTACGCCGGCTACGCCGCCGGGATCCTCAACCGATGACGCTCGATCACGTGCTCACCCTGCTCATCGTCATCCCGCTGGTCGGGCTCATCCCGCTCGCCTTGTTCATCCGTGACGAGCGCGCGGCGAAGCAGGTCGCCGTCGTGACGACCTTCGTGGAGCTCATCGTCTCGATCGTCATGCTGTCCCAGTTCCACCTCGGCGATCCGGGCTTCCAGCTCCACGAGAAGATCCCGTGGATCCCCGGATTCGGGGTGAGCTATGAGCTGGGCGTCGACGGCCTATCGGTGCTGCTCATCCCGATGACCACGCTCCTCACGTTCCTGTCGGTCCTGTACTCCTCCGGCGGCGCGATCAAGACGCGCGTCGGCGAGTTCATGGCCGCCTTCCTCGTCCTCGAGGTGGGGATGGTCGGCGTGTTCATGGCGCTCGACCTGTTTCTGTTCTACGTCTTCTTCGAGCTGATGCTCGTGCCGATGTACCTCATCATCGGGATCTGGGGCGGGCCGCGGCGGGTCTACGCGACGCTGAAGTTCGTCCTGTTCACCCTTGCCGGATCGCTCCTCATGCTGGTGGCGATCATCGCGGTGTATCTGACGAGCGGCGACCCGGGCTCGCGCACCCTGTCGCTGCCGGAGCTCATCGCCGGACGGGCACGGTTCTCCGCGGACTTCCAGTTCTGGGTYTTCCTTGGATTCGCGCTCGCGTTCGCGATCAAGATGCCGATGATCCCGTTCCACACCTGGCTGCCCGACGCCCACGTCGAGGCGCCGACCGCGGGATCGATCGTCCTTGCCGGCGTGCTGCTGAAAGCGGGCGGGTACGGCTTCCTCCGCTTCGCGCTCCCGCTCTTCCCCTACGGGACCCAGGCCTGGCTGCCGATCCTCATCCTCCTGTCGGTCGTCGCGATCCTCTACGGCGCGGTCGTCTCGGTGGTCCAGAAGGATCTGAAGAAGCTCGTCGCCTATTCGTCCGTCGCGCACATGGGATTCGTGACCCTGGGTATCTTCGTGCTGAACGCGCAGGGCGCGGTGGGCGCGGTGCTCCAGATGCTGAACCATGGATTCGTCACCGGCGCGCTCTTCCTCTTCGTCGGCATCCAATACGAGAAGACCCACCGGCGGCAGATCGCCGACCTCGGGGGCCTGGCGAACCGCTGGCCCCTCTACACGACGTTCTTCGGCGTCTTCGTGCTCGCCTCCCTCGGCCTGCCCGGGCTCTCCGGCTTCGTCGGCGAGTTCCTGGTGCTCCTCGGCACGTTCAAGTTCAACCCGGCGGCCGGCCCGGGTGGCCTGTTCTGGGGACCGCTCGCCGCGATCGGCGTGATCATCGCGGCGGTCTATCTCCTCTGGATGTTCCAGCGGGTCATGTTCGGCACCGTGCGTGAGGCCTACCGGTCCCTCCCGGATCTCTCGCCGCTCGAGGTCGCCTGCGCCGTGCCGCTCCTCATCCTCACGGTCCTCCTCGGGGTCTTCCCGCAGGCCGCCATCGCCTACATCGAGCCGTCGATCACGCGGATCATCGCGCTCGCGACCGACGCCTCGATCGTGGTGCTGAAGTGAACACCGATGTCGTCGCGGTGCTCCCGGAGATCGCGGTCACGGTCACCGCCCTGCTCATCCTCGTGAGCGACGCGGTGCTGGATCGCGCGCAGGCCCGCCGCTGGCTCCCGCTGCTCACCGTCGTCGGTCTGGTGGCCGCGATCCTGAGCGGACCGTTCACCACGGCCGGCGGGTCGTACTTCTCCGGGTTCGTCGTCGTGGACACCTTCGCCACGTTCTTCCGGGTCCTGTTCTGCGTGCTCGCGATCTTCGCGACGCTCGTCGCGCCGGAGTACCTCGAGCGGCGCGGGATCCCAGCGGCTGAGTTCTACGCCACGGTCCTCTTCTCGACCGTCGGGGCGATGGCCATCGCGCTCGCGGCCGATCTCATCTCGCTGTTCGTCGGGCTCGAGCTCATGACGATCCCGGTGTACGTGCTCGCCGCGATGCAGCGCCGGGACCGCTACAGCAATGAGGCCGGATTGAAGTACTTCCTGCTTGGCGCGTTCAGCTCGGCGATCCTCCTGTACGGCTTCGCCTGGCTCTATGGGATCGCCGGGACCACCGCGTATGCCGGGATCGCGAGCGTCGTCGCCCGGGACGGCTTCACCGGCGTGAGCGTCGTCGCGCTCGGCCTGATCACCGTCGGGTTGTGCTTCAAGGCCGCGGTCGTGCCGTTCCACCAGTGGACGCCGGATGCATATGACGGCGCGCCGACACCGGCGACCGCGTTCATGAGCGTGGCCCCGAAGGCCGCCGCGTTCGCCGCGATCCTGCGGATCATGCTTGGCGCGCTCGGTCCGCTCGGCGTCGATTGGAGCGTGCTGTTCGCGGCGCTCGCGGCGATCACGATGACCGGCGGCAATGTCGTCGCGCTCGCGCAGACGAATGTGAAACGGATGCTCGCGTACTCGAGCATCGCGCACACCGGCTACATCCTCGCGGCGGTCGCGGCGTACCGGGCGGGCGGCTCGGCGGGCGCCGCCGTGCTCTTCTACGTCTTCGCCTACGGGATCATGAACCTCGGCGCGTTCGCCTGCCTCGCCTACCTCGATCACGGCGGCACGCGGGGATCGACGCTCGACGAGCTGAACGGCTTTTCGCGGCGCCATCCCGGTGGCGCGCTCGCGTTCGCCGTCTTCCTCATCTCGCTCACCGGGATCCCGCCGACGATCGGCTTCGTCGCCAAGGTGTTCGTCATCGGCCCGGTCCTGGACGCCGGGTTCGTCTGGCTCGCGGTGGTGATCGCGTTGAACGCGGTGCTCGCGGCGTTCTATTACCTCCGCGTCGTGGCGCACCTGTACATGTACGACCCCGCGACCGGAGCGCCGCGGATCCTCCCGGCACCGGTCCTCTCGGTCAGCCTTGGCGTCGCCGCGGCCGCCACCGTCGTCCTCGGCGTGATCCCGGACGGCCTCTACCGGTGGGCGCTCCAGGCGGCCGCTCCGCTCGTTCTCCGCTGATCCGCGTGGCGCCCGGCGGCTAGCTAGCGGGACGGCAGCAGCCGCTCTCCGACGAGCCCGCCGAGCGCGCCGAGCACGACCGCCGCCGCAAGCGGGGCCAACAGGGCCGGGAGCTCGAGCGCGAGCATCGCCCCGAAGCCCGAGACCGGCGCGAACCCCGGGGTGAACGCCTGGTGCAGCTGCGTCGCGAGGATGCTGCCGAGGAGCAGCGAGAACAGCAGCGCGCATGGCGCGGCGACCACGCCGCTCCGCCCGGCGATGATCCCGGCGCAGAAGAGCACCCCTGCACCGACGCCGAACAGGACGACCGGCGGGACCGGCAGCGGCTCGGTGAGGCCCCACCAGAACGCGAGGCCGGTGGTCGTCGCCAGGACCGCGGCGATGAGGCGGGCCATGCTCAGCGTCCGGCCGGCGTCCCACCGACGCGGACCCGGATCCGGCCGCCGAGGAGTCCGAAGAGCGCGCCGGCGATCGCGTACGGGACCACCGCCAGGAGCAGCTGCAGCTCGAACTCGAGGAGCGAGCCGAGGTCGTTCGCGTACGAGCTTCGGGAGAGATACGACACCACGCCGTACAGTGCCGCGCCGCCGAACACCGCGAGCGCGCCCGCGAGCGCGGACCGGCGTCCGGCGAAGAAGCCCGCGCCCGCGGACGCGAGCGCGAGGTAGGCGATCGCGAGGAGCGCGGCGACGCCGATCCAGTCGGCGATCCGCAGGAACACGACCTGATCCACGGCCGCCGCCGCGGCGACCGCGACGACGAACCGCATCAGCCCACCACCGCGAGCGCGCGATCCGCGTGATTGAGCGGCTCGGCCCGCCCGTGCGGGCCGATGAGCGCGATGTCCTCGATCCGCACGCCGAACCGGCCGGGCAGGTAGATGCCCGGCTCGATGGAGAACGCCATTCCCGGCGCGAGCACATCCTGCCCGCCGGAGACCAGGTACGGGTGCTCGTGGCCATCGAGCCCGATGCCGTGTCCGAGGCGATGGATGAACCGGTCGCCGTACCCGCCATCGGCGATGACCGCCCGTGCGGCCGCATCGACCGATCCCGCGGTGACCCCCTCGCGCGCCGCCGCGTAGCCGGCCTCCTGGGCGCGAAGCACCAGGTCATGGACCCGCCGCATCTCGGGGTCGCCCACCGCGCCGACGGAGACGGTCCGTGTGATGTCCGAGCCGTAGTGGGCGCGGGTGCCACCGAAATCGAGCACCACGAGGTCGCCCGCGACCAGCCGGCGATCGCCGGTCGCGTGGTGCGGCGAAGCGCCGTTCGGGCCGGAGGCGACGATCGTGAACAGGACCTCGTCGTGCCCTTCGGCGCGAAGCAGCTCCGCGAGGTCGGCCGCGATCTCCCGCTCGCTCCGGCCGGCGAATGCCCGCTCGCGCATCCGCGCGTAGGCCCGGTCGGCGGCCGCGGATACCGCGCGGAGCGCCGCCTGCTCATCATCATCTTTGCGCATCCGCAGCGCGCGGGTCACGGTCGAGGCCAGGCGCAGCGCCCGCCCCGGTGCGGCCGCGCCGAGGCCCAGGACGAAGGCCGCCCACATCTGGTCGGAGACCGCGAGCACACCCGGTCCACGCACGAGGGAGGCGACCAGTGCGTAGGGGTCCTCGGTCTCGCCCCAGGTGCGTCGCGCGACGTCGGGGGCCGCGACCGCCGCCCGGGGGGCCTCGAGCTCCGGAAGCACGAGCGTGGCCTCCCCGTCGGCGGTGAGCACCAGGCAGGTGAGCCGCTCGCTCCCAACGATCCGGTAGCCCGAGAGATAGGTCAGATCGGAGCCCGGAGCGAGCAGCAATGCGGCGACGCCCGTGGCCCGGCAGCCCTCGGCGGCTCGGGCGCGGCGGGCCGCATGGGGCATCGGCGGAATCGGCATCATGCGTGCAATTGAACATCGCGCAGCCATGAGACGCGCTTTCCCGCTCATCGCCGGTCTGCTCCTGGTCGCCGTCGGCCTGGGGCTCTGGCTCGGCTCGACCGGGCCCGGCCCGGCGGCGGTCGGCGCTCCCTCGCCGTTGCTATCGCGGCCCGCGGCGACGGCTCCGGCGTCCTCCACTCCAGTGGCCTCGGCGTCCGCGGTACCGGCGACCCCGGATGCGCGCAGCCCGATCGCCGACGGCTACCGGATCCAGATCCCGCGGCTGGCGATCGACCTGCCGATCGCCGAGGGCGACATCGTCCGGGATATCGATCAGCAGAAGACGCCTGAGAATTTCGCCTTCCATCTCACCGGCACGAGCGTCCCCGGTCGCGGCAGCAACTCGTACTTCTACGCGCACGCGCGGACGGGGATGTTCCTCACGCTCTGGAACGCGCGGCCGGGGGACGAGGTGCTCATCTCCACCCCGGATCAGAAGGCCCTCAGGTACGTGGTCAGCGAGGTCCATCCGGCGGTCGTCCCGACCGACGTCTCCTGGGCCCAGCCGACCCCGAGCGAGCGGCTGACGCTGCAGACGTCGACCGGGCCGAACCCCGGCGACCCGCGCTTCGTCGTCGTCGCCCTCCCCGCACCGTAGGCGCCGGTGACGAGCCGCCGCCCGCCTGCGGGTACGTCAGCCGGGTAACAGGAGCCCTGCGGACCGGACCGTTCGGGGAACGACACGGTATCGCGTATCGCGGGAAACATCGCCGACCAAGCGAGCGCTCGGCCCGCACGTGATGTCGGCCTGCGGGACATGGCGGGGGAACGCCGACAGGTCGTGGAACCCGAACTGCTGCGGCGTCGACCTTGATCTACCGGCCGCCGGCCGACACGTTGGGGGGTTCCGACCACATGCACATCACGATCGCCCGTACGGGCACGCTTGTGTTCATCCTGCTGCTCACGGTCACGATGCTGACGGCCGAGCGAACGACCGCCGCCGCGGCCACGGCGCCGGCCGGAGCGGACCGCCGGGCTGCGCCGAGCATCCCGGCCGAGCTGCGCGCCGACACCCTGGCGGCCCCGACACGCTCGGCCCCGGACGCCGCTTCCCAAGAGGCGGCCCCGAACGCCCAGACAGTCGCGGAAGCCCCGACTCCGGCCGCGCCGGCGGAGGTCGCGGTCCTGGGCCAGGAGACCGCGCCCGCGGCGGCCGAGCCGGCGCCCGAGCCGATGGTCCCACCTGCCGCTGCGCCCACCGCGCCGCAACCGGCGGCCGCCGAGGGCGCGGTGATCCTGGCCTCGTGGTACGGGCCCGGGTTCTACGGGAACCGCACCGCCTGCGGCCAGATCTACAGCCCCCAGATCCTCGGCGTGGCCCACAAGACGCTGCCCTGCGGGACGCCTCTGGTCCTGTCCTACGGCGGGCGCACGGTCAGCGTCCCGGTCATCGACCGCGGGCCCTACATCGTCGGCCGGACGCTCGATCTCTCCGCCGCCACGAAGGTCGTCCTCGGGTGCTCGGACCTGTGCACGCTCACGATGCAATTCGCCCGCTGACCGTTTCGGGTCCGCCGGGCGCCGCGCGCCGGGCGCCGCGCGCCGCGCCCGCCGTGGAGGGACCGACCGACCGAGCGTCGGTACGGAACTTGCACGCCCGCCCTCCAAGCGGCGCGAGGTCCGGGTGGCCCGATCGGCCAGCCGGAGGTCGCGCCGGAGCAAATGCAAGGAGTGTTGCTGTGACGAAGAACAAGGGCGCGATGACCGTGGCCGAAGCGGGCCGTAAAGGTGGCGCGACCACCGCGCAGCGACATGGGCCGGAGTTCTACGAGCAGATCGGGAAGAAGGGCGGCCGCACCACCGCCGCCCGTCACGGCGCTGACTTCTACGAGCAGATCGGCAAGCAGGGCGGCCAGCGGGTGAAAGAGCTCTATGGGCCCCGGTTCTATGGCCGTATCGGCAAGATCGGGGGCGATGCGGTCTCCGAGAAGTACGGCCACGAGCACTTCGAGGAGATCGGCAAGAAGGGCGGCCAGAAGGTCGCGGAGCTCATCGCGCGCGGCCGGCAGGCCAGCTGAGCACCTTCATCGACGGCACGGTCGGTAGGCGGACGAGCGAGCCTCGGACGCCCGGCCACGCGTCCAAGCCGTATCAAATCGCGGCCTCGCGGCGTGCTGACCCATTGACACCACGACATCGCTTCGTATCGTCCGTTCCTGTACGCAGCGGGTCCGCGACGCGGATCTTCTGTACCACCGACCGAACACTCGCTCGCTCGGTGAGGAAAGGGAGCACGGTGGACGATCGCGTGAACGCCCCGCTCGTCGCGGTCGAGTGGGAAGACATCACCGCCTATTCCCGGACCGCCCTCCCCGACGATTTCGAGTCATTTCGGCTCCGCAAGCTCACCTGCGGTCTGCTCTGGAAGGAGACCGAGGAGTACATCGTCGTTGTCGGTGATTACGACATCACCAACGGCGGCAAGGACTATCGGCACAACGATTTCCACATCATCCCGCGCGGGGTCATCCGGCAGTTGTCGATCCTCCGCGCTCCGGAGCTCGTCTCGCTCGAGGTCGAAGCCGCGAGCTGACCCGCGCGCAAGCCCCGGCCGATCCACCGAGCGGATGCCCCGCCTCCTGGCGCTGTCCCTCGGTCTTCTCACCGGCTATGTCGCCGGGCGCTCGCTGCGTCCCCGCGCGTACCGGAAGCCGCTCGAGCTCACCGAGCGTCAGCGCGAGATCCTGACCAGCGTCGCGCTCGGACTCACCGACAAGCAGATCGGCGCCCGGGTCGGGATGGCGCAGACGACGGTGAAAACGCACCTGCGCCGGCTGCGCGAAGAGACCGGCGCGCCGAACCGGGCCGCCCTCGCGGCGCTCTCGACTCAGCTGGCGGCGACGCCTTCGAGGCCGAGGCGATCGGCGATCCCGACCAGGGCGGTCACGACCTCCGTGACCAGCTCGTCGAACGGCAGGCCCAGGTCCGCCGCGCCGGCGAGCATCATCTCGCGGCTCACCGCGCGCGCGAAGGCCTTGTCCTTCATCTTCTTGCGGACCGCCGCGGCGTCGACGTCCGCGACCCGCTTGCTCGGTCTGACCAGGGCGACCGCGGTGACGAAGCCCGAGAGCTCGTCCACCGCGTAGAGCGTCTTTTCCAGCGGCGTGATCCGGGCGACGCCGGTGTGATCGCCGTGGCTCTGGATCGCACGGACGATCTCACCGGGCAGACCCGCCGCCTCGAGGGTCGGGCGTCCGTTCTGGGGGTGGCCCGCGGGATCCTGCTCGTAATCGAAGTCATGGAGGAGGCCGGTGATCGCCCAGGTCTCCTCCCGGTCCCCGTCGCCGGACCGCCGCGCGAAATGGCGCATCGCGGCCTCGACCGCCAGGCCGTGCTTGCGCAGGCTGTCGCCCCGGGTGTGCCGGCAGAGGAGCGCGAACGCGTCTTCCCGGCTCGGTGCGGTCATCATGAGCGAGAGTATCCTCGAAGGCGTGATCGAGCTCACGCCCCTCGCCGCCGAGAAGCTATCCGGACTGTTCGCCGTGAACCCGGACCAGCGGGTCTTGCGCGTGTACGTCGCCGGCAAAAGCTGTTGCGGCACCCAGTACGCGCTCGCGCTCGATGCCGCCCCCGCCGACGATGACGCGGTCGTCCAGCGGTCGGGCATCGACGTCGTCGTCGATCCGCGGAGCCTGCCGGACGTGCAGGGCGCGACGGTCGATTTCGTCGACGCGCTCGTGGGTGGGGGATTCACCGTCCGCAACCCGAGCCAGGACGGCGGCGGGTGCGCGTGCGGAAAACGCTAGCCCCCCGCTCCTGATCCCCGTTCTCTCCCGGTCCCCGGTCATCCGCCCGACGCGGCGGCCCCGTCGCTCCCGGTGACCGGCTGCGGCTGTGGCCTGGTGGTCCTGACCCTGGGCGTCCTGCTGTACGTGCTCGTGTTCGGTTCGAGCGATCCGGGTGAGCCGGTCGCGCAGGCGCTCCGCCTGGCCGCGATCATGGTGTTCGCGGTCGGTCTCCCTCGGTCTCTCGCTCGTAGGCGCGCGCGGCGCGCAGGAGCGGCGCTTCACTCCAGCGCCGGCTGACCAGCTGCAGGCCGATCGGCAGGCCGTCGGCGTCGTGGCCGCAGGGGAGCGAGATCGCCGGGAGGCCGGTGAGGTTGAACGGCGAGGTGAGCGCGGTGAGCTGCGCGGCGGCAGCGACCGCGTCCGCGCCCTCGCGAAATGGCGCGACACAGGGCGTGGCCGGTAGCGCGAGCAGGTCGAACCGGTCGAAGACGTCGTCGAACAGCCGGATGAGCGCATCACGGGTGCGGCGCGCGAGGGCGTATTCCGGGCCGGTCACCAGGAGCCCGGCGTCGATGCGCGCGGCGACGTCGGCGCCGAAGCCGTCCCGGTGCGCGGCGATCCGCTCCCGGTGGAACGCCGCCGCGTCCGTGCCGAGGATCGTCCGCTGCGTCGCGCGGAGATCGTCGGTCCGCGGGAGCGCGACCTCGCTCACGACCGCGCCCGCGGCGCCGAGGACCGCAACGGCGGCGCGGACAGAGGCGGCGACCGCCGCGTCGGACTGCTCGAAGAAGTACGGGACGGCAAGACCGATCCGCATCCCGCGGATGCCGCCCTCGAGGTCCCCGAGGTAGTCGTCGAGCGGCCGGTCCACCGAGCCCGGATCGCGCCGGTCGTGGCCGGCGATCGCCGCGAGCGTGATCGCCGTGTCGCGCACGGTGCGGCCCATCGGGCCGGCGTGATCGAGCGTCCAGGACAGCGGGATGGCACCGCGAAGGCTCACCCGGCCGCTGGTGGGCTTGAGGCCGACGATCCCACACAGCGATGCCGGGATCCGGATCGAGCCGCCGGTGTCGCTCCCGACCGACGCGAGGCACATGCCGGTGACGAGCGCCACCGCGCTGCCGCCGCTCGAGCCGCCCGGAATCCGCTCGGTCGCCCAGGGGTTGCGAGCCGGCCCGAAGTGCGGGTTGTCGGTGGTGACACCGAACGCCCACTCGTGGAGGTTCGTCTTCCCCACGAAGACCGCTCCGGCGGCCCGCAGCCCCGCCGCCACGGCGCTGTCCTCGGACGCCGCGTCGGTCCCGAGCAGCCGCGATCCGGCGGTCGTGGGCACCCCGGCCTGATCGAAGAGGTCCTTGAGCGCGACGGGGATCCCATGGAGCGGTCCGCGGTCGTGGCCGGACGCGAGCTCGCGATCGGCCGCCGCCGCCGCGGAGCGCGCCGCATCGGCGGTGACGGTGATGAACGCCCCGAGCGCGGGATCACGGTCGGCGATCGTCCGCAGACAGCCGGCGGTGAGCTCGGCGGAGGAGACCGCGCGGCGCCGGAGCAGACCGGCGGCATCCGCGATCGTCGGCAGCAGCTCGGTCATCGGAGCGACGATAGGGCCGGCTACTCGGCGGTGCCGGCCTCGCGTTCATGCCGCGCCGCGCGACGCTCCTCGAACTTCGTCGCGCTCGCGTTCAGCTTCTCCATGAAGCGGCCCAGCCGCTCGCGCTCGTGCTCGGCCTCAGGGTCCAGACCGGTCCGTTCGAAGATCTTCCAGTAGCGGAGCAGCGGCAGGAGGATCTCGTCGTGGTGGATGCGTAGGTCGTAGATCCCGGCGTCGGCCATCTTCGCGGCCTTGCGGTTGAATCCGGAGATGCCTGCGCCCGGCATCTCGAAGGTGAGGACCTCGTTCGTGATCGCCTTCACCACCGCCGACGGGTCGACCTCGAGCGCCGCGGCCAGGGCATCGCGGTAGAAGACCATGTGCAGGTTCTCGTCCTGCGCGACCCGGAGCATGATCCGGTCGGCGACGGGGTCCTGCGAGTACTTCCCGGTGTTCTGGTGCGAGACGCGGGTCGCCAGCTCCTGGAACGAGGTGTAGGCCAGGCCGCGGAGCGCGCCCATCGGGCGCTCGTAGCCCAGGAGCATGGTCTGCATCCGTCCCCGCTCGAGCATGACCGGGTCGATGTTCCGGGTGACGACGAGGTAGTCGCGGATGACGATCGCGTGCCGACCCTCTTCCGCGGTCCAGCGGTGGACCCAGTTCTTCCAGGCGCCGTCGCCCTTGCTGAACATCGCGTGGATGAGCCGGTGGTAGGAGGGCAGGTTGTCCTCGGTGAGGAGGTTCACCTCGAACGCGGTCTGGGCCACGCCGGTGAGCCGCGGCTGGTCCGGCGTCCAGGGCTCCTTGTCGAAATCGCGGCCCTGGCTGTAGGGGATGTAGTCGTGCGGGAACCATTCCTTGGCGACCGAGACGTGCCGGTCGATGAGCCGCCCGACGGCAGGCTCGATCTCGGCGAGGAGCTTGGCCTCGGTGAGGTCTTCGCGGCTGAGAGAGATCGTCACCCCCTGATTACAACAGCAAATGGCGAGCCTCGGGAGTGAGCGTGCGAGCGAGCATCGCTGCCCGCCTGGAACCGCACCCACCGATCCGCTCCGCGGCCGAAGGCTCACGCAGGGCGGGGATCGCCACCTTCGCCGAGGTTCGCGAAGATGCGTCCCGGCTCCGCCTCGGCGATGACCAGGTCGGCGCCGGCGGCCGCGGCACGGAGCACGCCGTCCAGACGCCGGATCGCCGACACGAGCGCGGCGGGAGCCGGTTCGTGGTCTCTCTTTGTTGCAGGAGCGGAGTGTCTAGCTTGAACGTAGGCTCTACGGCCGAGGGATGACGTTGCGCTTCTGCGTGGTAATGCCCGTACTCGGAGCACACGTCTCGCGCCGGCGTATGACCTGCTTTCGACATTCATCTACCCCGAACTCGAGAAGAGCATGGCGGTCGCCATCAACGGTATGTACGACAGTCGCGCTCTACGGCCAGTGCACTGGCAGAAGGCCTTCGAGCAGGTCGGAGTGTCGGTGAAGCTCTACTCAGAGCGATTCGGGGCTCTGGCCGACCGCATCCTGGGCGCACTCGAGCCCGCCCAGGGCAGAACTTTCGGGCTGGCATATCGGCAACGGGAAGTTGGACGAACTGGTCCGGTTGATCACCACACGATCAGGCGTGCTGCAGGGTCTGCGCTAGGACATTTCCACGCAGATCGAAGCGAGGCGGGTGAAGTCGTCGAGCGGCGACTGGATCGGGAAGGGGACGTTCTTGGCCGTGCGCCCACGACCGGACATCGCGCCCTTTTTTGCGGCGGCGTGTCTGACGCCGCGGTCCCGACCGGGGTCAAACCCGGGGCATCGAACGCTCGTCCACGGGGTTCTCGTCGGTGGCTTGGAGGAGCTGCTTGAGCTCATCGCTGCAGGTGCGGCGTGAACGGAGCGAGCGCCGGGGAGGGTTGAAGGGCACACACCTCGTCGGGTCGGGCGCTGCGGGCGCCTGTGACCCTTCGTAAACTGAAACGCCCCGTAGGTGGGCCTTGGTCCCCGGCGATCCATCTGCCGCAATCGACGCTACGACGAAAGGTAGACGGGGGCTTCTGAAACGTCAGTAACCCGGACGCCGACGGGAGCCCCGATTTGGTCCATGACCTCGCCGGGCGATTCGCCTGTCAGAGGTCGCCCCCGTCTCGAGCTTCAGTGGGGCAGATAGCGGCCTTGCGGGCGTATACTTGACCATGCCAGCCCGGAGAACCGGGCATGGTGGGAGTGGCAGCTGCCGCTACCCAGCGAAGGAGATTCATGCATGTCTGTGCACAGCACCGTCCTCACCGCGCGCGTCGCCCGCCGTCTCCCCGATCCCGTGTTCGACGACATCACCCGTCACGTCATGCTCGTGAACACGCGCGATGTCCCCAAGGACCTCCCGACCGACTCGAATGCACGCATCCCGAATGTCCGCAAGCGCGTCTACCGGGACGTCGAGAAGAGCCTCCTAAACGACGACGAGACGGAGCCCGGCAGTTTCCACCTAAAGCACAAGGGCATCACGATGCTCGCAGAGTCGGTCGAGGCGATGAAGGACAACCCGAACGCCTTCTCGATCGCGTTCGAGCCGGGTCAGGGCATTGTCGATGGCGGTCACACGTACGAGTTGATCTCGCGTCACGTCGAGGCCGGCGACTTGCCCGACAACCAGTTCGTCAAGTTCGAGATCCTCACGCACGTTCCCCCCGACTGGATTCCGACGATCGCGGGTGGCCTGAACACCAGCGTTCAGGTTCAGCCAGCGAGCCTCGACAACCTCGCGGGGATGTTCAACTGGATCAAGGCCGCGATCGACGGCCAGATCTACGCCGACAAGATCGCGTGGAAGGAAAACGAGGCCGGCGACATGGACGGACGCGACATCGTGAGCATCCTCACCTGCTTCAACATCGATCTCTTCCCGAACACCAAGGATGAGCAGCCCGTCATGGCCTACGAGAAGAAGTCGAAGGCGCTCGAGCTCTTCGAGAGCAACGAACCGTCATACAGGAAGCTCCAGCCCATCCTGACGAACATCCTCACGCTGCACGACGTGATCAGGAAGGACTCTGGCGCCCACTGGAACGAACAGGGTGGAAAGTTCGGAAAACTGGCCTTCGTGGAGTCGCACGAGCGCGGCAAAGGGTTCGAGTTCCCCTTCACCGGTGAGTACGGAAAGTACCGTCTGATGAACGGTGCGCTCTACCCGATGCTGGCATCCTTCCGGTGGATGGTCGAGGAAGACCCAAAGACCGGCACCTTCAAGTGGCGCGGCGGATTCCCCGCTGTGCTCAAGCGGTGGACGGACTCCGCCGCTGAACTGATGAAGGCGACCGCTACCGCGAGTACCGAACTCGGACGCAACCCCAACGCGATCGGTAAGAGTCGCAACCACTGGGCGAACCTGCACGCCCGCATCGCGATGCGCGACCTCATCGCCACGCAGTCGAAGTCGAAGTAGCCGCCACGTAGCTTCGACATTGGCCAGCCGCAATCGTTCGAGAGCGGGCCGGGCAATCGCCCGGCCCGCTTGGGCTTTCGCCATGTACAGGATGAGGGCCGCATCGCCCTAGCGCTGCGCGGCAATTTTGCAATAACGCGTAGCGAACTGGCGCCCCGGAACTGGTTTCTCATAGGCATACCTCGCCAAGTCCTGTTATGGCGGCACCATGGTGAGCCCTTCCGGCCGGTGCAGACAGGACGGTTCCTACAGTTATGTAGGCTCTTCCAGTGACTCGCGGCGTAGCTGTGATGACGGCCATCGTGATCGGGACCGTCATCGCCATCGCCGTCGTGACGCTTCGCTCCAGCGAGCCGAGACGGTCGTTCGCACCCATCGAGAGCTACAGCGTCCTCGATGACGACCGTACGCTGGTCCTTGCCATCGGTCTCGGACACCTCGATTCCATCGGCTACATCGCCACCGATGAGGACAGCACTTCGGTCCACGCACGCGTCCTGCTGCTCAATCATCAGGGCACCTCGACCGCTGACATGCTCCGCATAGACGTGCGCACGAGGCTCGCGGCTCCGCTCGGCTCACGGGCCGTGGTCGATCAAGATGGCCGCACGATTCGGCGCGGCGGGCGCTGAAGACTGCGAAGTGGGCGGAACCTATTTGAACCGCTTCCTGCGCCTGATCGTGGTGACCGTCCTGCTCGCTGGAGCTTGCGCCGAGCAGGGAGGGGCCACCCCGCAAGCTGCGTCGCCCGCCCCGCTGCCTAGCGCGGCGACCGGCTCCCCCGCGCGCACGATACCGAACACGACGCCATCCCCGACGCCGCTGCGCGTCCTCGACGAACGGTATGGGTTCATCGTCACCGACAAAGCGTCGCAGGTGCGCAGCGAGACGAGCGGCGCGGTGATAAGTTCGTTCGCGCTTCCGCCGGGCCGCTCGTTCACATCGCTGTCCCGCGTCGTTTCACCGGATGGTCGCTTTCTCGCGTACTGGGATCCCGTCGATAGCGGAGCGGTCCTCCACGTCCGTTCGGTCACGGGAAGCGAGAGCCGCGCGGTGCTGACCCGGCCGGGGTTGAGTGGCAATGCGTTCACCTGGTCGTCTGACAGCGGCGGTCTGGTCGCGGCGCTCGACAACAACTGCTTCGAGATTTGCGACGGTCTGCAGGTGCCGAGCTGTGGACCATCGATCTCCCAAGCGGTGCAGCGCAGAAGATCGCGAGTGGCAGCATCTGGCTACCGGTCACCTGGGACCGGGCCGCGAAGCTCGTCGCCGCGGGCGTGACGGGTCCGGGCGGGTACCTGACCGCGTACGACGTTATCGACCTGCGTACGCAGCCGTACGCGGTTCGCTCGACACCGTTCCAGCCCACCATCCAAGGCCGGCTCCAAGCCTCGAGCGATGCGCGCTACGTCCTGCTTTATGGCTCTGACGGGCCAGGCTCGAACTTGCTTGCGTGGTGGCCACTCACCAGACCCGAGCAGCGCGCAGCGCTCGCCTTCGACGGTGCGGTCGCTCAGTGGCGCCCAGGCACCGCGGAGATCTGGTGGGCGGGCGGCCTAATTCTCATTCCCTGGATGGTTTGAGACTCTCCTAACGCCCTCCTCCGGGGGAGCGGGAGGAGGCACCCGTGGCGACGAAGTCCGATCCGCACCGTCTGCCCCGCCGCAACCACTACCAAGAGGGACCAGGCTTCCTGTTCCTGGCGACGGAGAACGGGCGTCCTCCCTCGACGGCCCAGCCGGATCGACTCGCGGCGGTCGTTCGTCGCCGCCGGGCAGCGCTCCGGGCGTGGGACGAAGGCCTCGCGGTCTCCGAGATCTGCGCGCGCTACGGCTGCAGTCGGGCCAGCCTGTTCCGCTGGCGGGAGCGCTTTGCGAGCGGCGGCATCGGCGGCCTTGCGGACCGCTACCGCTCGACGCGCTCGGCCGAGCTGCCCTCAGCGGTCGAGCGAGTGGTGATCACCGTACGACTGCTCACGTACTGGAACAGCAAGCGCATCGAAGCCGAGTTCCGTCGCCGCGACATCTGGCCAGTGAGCCACGGTCAAGTCGATCGGCTCCTCGCCCGGTACGGCACGCATCGCTCGACCGGTCGACGGACTCCCGGTCCGCGCTACGAGCGCGCGGCGGCGAATGAGCTTTGGCACATCGACCTCAAAGGACCTTTCTATTTCCAGCGGCCCGGCGGCAGCCCGGCGCGCTGCCACTTCATCGGGCTGGTCGACGACTTCAGTCGGTTCCTTGTCGGGATCCGGGCCGTGCCGAGCCTCGAAGCCGAGGGCCTGCTGCGGTTCTTCGCGGAGACCATCGAGCTGTGTGGCGTGCCGCTCGCACTCATGACCGACAACGGCTCGCCGTTCGTCACGGTGACCAAGAGCCTGCTCAGCCGGTTTCAGCGGACCCTCGAGGACCTTGCGATCCGGCACATCCGCACCCAGATCGACACGCCCCCCTTATCCGGCTAATCTTCCTGGGACCGCGTCCGCCGAGGATCGTCGCTGATCGTCGTTTTTGCAGCACGCGAGATATCGCCGAGACATGTGTCTCAAGGCTTCTGGTCAGCGATTAGCCGGTTAACCCTGGACCAACGGCAAGATCGAGGCGTTCTGGGTCACCCTGCAGGCCGAGGTCCTCGACCGCGAACGCTTCGCCGATCTCGCCGCGGCCGACGCCGCCGTGCTCGAGTACGCCGGCTATTACAACTATCACCGCCTGCACGGCGAGATCGGTTGGCTCACGCCGGGCGAGCGCTACGATGGCACGGCCTTCACCGATCGCGGGTTCGAGAACATCCCACCGCTTCGCGGCGTCGCCGAGCTGCTTGCCGACCTCCTCCGGGTGGCGTGACCGTCTCAGACCGACCGGGGAATTTCACTAATCCCACCCGGCTGCCGGAGCGCGCCATGCGCCGCGACTGCGCTGATCACCGTCGACGTCGTCGCCGGCGCGCGCACAGTGGTCAGTTGCGAAAGGTGCGGCGGTACGCTCGTCGGCTTCCGGGTCGACGGGTCGGCCGCGCTGACCGAGGACTTCGGCACGCTGATGGTCGTTGACATCGGGAGCGGCGCAATTGCGAACGTCCCGCTGGCCGGACGGTTTGCCGGGGCCGTTCGGCTCCGCTGAGTCCAGCGAATCAGGATCCGGTCGGGCCGCCGCAGAGGCAGCTAGCACCCTCGGTCGTCGCTCGACAAACCGAATCCCTGCCGAAACGAAGTCGTCCGCGATGGCGCGAGACAAGCGTTCGGGATGACCCGACGCATACATCAGACCGGATGCGATTCGAACCTAGGACCCTTTGTCGAAAGAGATGGGTGAGAATGACGATCTGCACGGGACGGGTCCATGACTATTCCCCGCTGAAACGCCGCAAAAGTCGGATATCAGACGCACAACTCCTCGCGAGACGCATCTCCGCCCATTTCGGCGACGCCGCGCGTGCGCAATGCGACCGCTGTCGCGACCAAAATCACTAGTACGCCTGTGACAAGGATCGGCCGAACCCCGATCGGTTGCGCAAGGGCACCGGCAAGCGCGAAGCCGGCGGGCAACAGAGCGATCGATCCGAGGGAGCTCAGCGCAGTGATCCGTCCCAGCATCTCTGTCGGAACCCCTTGCTGCATTCCGGTCACAAACAGGACCGAGCCGAGATCAGCGCCGAACCCACCGATGAACGCCATCGTTGCGACGACGGGCAGCGGCGAGTCGAAGGCGAGCGCCACAAGGGGCAGTGCGAAGAGGGACTGCGAAAGGAGCGCGGCGCGGCCGATGGCGGTCGGCTTCCACCACAGCGGGACCGCAGCCCCGAACAAACCGCCGGCCGCGAACGCGGTGACCGTGAACGCATAGGCGCCAATCCCCCGGGGGATCATCGCGATCGGCAGCAACACGAACCAAGGCGCCACGGCAAGGAAGGTCTGACTCAGGTCCGACAGCAAAACAGTGCGCAACCAAGGAGTCGCGACGACAACGCGGAGACCGTCCCTCGCTTGATCAACGATTGCTCGAACCCCGCCAGGGGAGCGGCGCGTCGAAACGCGCGGGGTGCGGCGCGTGGTGAACACGGCGATGGCGCCCACGCCGAAGCTGGCTGCGTCGACGAGCAACGCGGTCGACACCCCGACGGCCAGGACCACGATCCCGCCGAGAGCTGGGCCGACGAGCCCGGACACCCTGCTACTCAGGGTCGTGAGGGAGTTCGCCGACGCCAGACGCTCCCGCCCAGCAAGGGCGACGACGAGCATCTGTGTGGCCGGCTGCATGAACGCGTCAGCAGCACCGCTGATCGCGAACAGCACGAGCAAGACGACCAAGGGAGCTTGGGCGGGAAGGAGGGCGAGGGTCGTGACCGTGCCGGCCAGGACGAGCTGCGCCCCGAGAGCCTGTGCCCGAGGCGAAAGGCGATCCGCAAACACGCCACCCACGATGAGCAGGACTGAGGTCACCAGCGTGCGAACGGCGAAGACGGCCCCCAGCGCGAAGGCACCGTCATCACGTTGGGTCAGGATCCAAACGGCGATCGCGATCGACGTGAACCTGTCCCCGATTGCGCTGATGGCCTGGCCGGCGCACAGACGGACGAAGGACCCATCGTGCAGGAGACTCGCCCGGTTCACGTCAACCGTCGTCGTGTTCACGTTCGAAGTTCAACGAGGACCGAGGTGAACCCGACGTGCTTTGCGCTGCGACTGCCCGGGGTACGCGCACGTTGGTGGACGATCGTCTCTGCCTTGGCAAGCAGCGCCAGCACGGCTCGCCAGTCCGCGGGGTCGAGCCACACCTCGGCGTCGGCGCTGTGGCTCGCCTTCAGCGGTAACCGCAGGCGCGCCTCGACAGCGCGAAGCAGCGCCTGATGGATGGCCCGGTTGCCGCGACGCCCCAGCGTCGAAAAGCCGGCCGCACGCATGCGATAACGGCGCAGCGGGCGACCGGACGCCCGTACCTCGTTGGGCGGCGACGCGATCGGCTCGATCAGGCCCGCAGTAGCCAGTTGGCGGAGGTGATAGCTCGCCGCGGCGTGCGCGAGCCCGGTAACCGCGGCGACCTCGGTCGCTGAGACGGGCCTCGCCGTCACCATTGACAAGATGCGCAACCGGATGGGGTGCGCAAGCGCTCGGAGAGAGGGTACGGTGGTTTCCAAAGGACTCATGGGAAAAGCATACTTCATCGGGAAGTTCAGGCTGCACCGGTACAGCGATGAGTTCTCTCACGGAGCGGCGACGCCGGTGCCAATCTGGCAGGTTCGCCCAACGGTGTGCGCGCATCATGTCCGTGTGGATCATCGGGTTGGAGAAGCCCCTGCAGCTCGCCGCAACCAAACCGAGTTGCGGTAGTGGCAGCGGGGCCGATCCTACTGTTCGACAAGTCCGCACTGCAGTCGCTCACAGTGGACGAGTCGGTGTGGTTGGATCAGTTTTTCCTCACGAACATCACGCCAATCTTCTATGTGGAGACGCTCGCCGATCTGGAGAAGGCTGACCCGAAAGGTCGCTCGGCCGAGGATGTCGTCGGAAACATGGCGGACAAGACGCCCGTCTTCCACCCATACCCGAACGTCTTTCATCGCACGTTGCTGATCCAGGATCTTCTGGGGCGAGCGGTACCGATGACCGGGCAGATCGTGCTCGACGGAGGGATTCCCAAGCGCGATCCCGACGGTGGCTCGAGCGTCCTCTTCAACGAGCCCGCTGAGGTGGAGATCATGCGGCGTTGGCAGGCGCGCGAGTTCATGGACGCGGAACGCCTCCACGCGCGGAACTGGCGCGCCGGCCTGTCCGGGATCGATTTCGAGAGCAAGATCGCGTGGGCGCAGCGCCTCGTCCCGGCCGGCCGGAAGATCACGAGTCTTGCGGACGCCAAAGTCTTCGCGGACGAGTTCGTGATCGGCGCGGGACGCGAGGTGGTCACATTCGCCGGACAGGTTCTCGAGATCCCTGACGAGCATTGGCCCGCGATCGAGCGTCGCTTCGCAGCCATGGGGCGTCCTCCGTTGAAGGACTTCGCGCCCTACGCGGCGTTCGTGCTAACTGTCGATCTCGTCTTCTACCTCGGCATGGGAAGCCATCAAATCGGCGCGGAGCGCCCGAGCAGCATGATCGACGTGGCGTATCTGTATTACCTGCCGTTCGGTATGGTGTTCGTCTCGGGTGACAGGCTCCACGCCCGGCTTGTGCCGCTGTTCCTGCGGCAGGATCAGCGCTTCGTCAATGCCGCTGATCTGAAGGCAGGGCTGAAACAGCTCAACGATCACTACGCACTGCACCGCGCCGAGATCGACCGCATCGGGATCATCAGTTTCGCGCCTGAGCCGCCGGCGGAGGTCCATACCATCGTCACGACCCTATGGGATGAGCTCTTGCACCGAGGCGACCGCCGAGATGCAGCTCCGAAGAGGGAGGCCGCACCCGAGCAGGTGGCCTCTAAGCCACCTTCAAACGACGAACTGCTCCGACGAATCACGCATATCGCCGTCAGTGTCGAGCGCATTCCGGAATCGGAATGGCACGGTCAGCCGGAATCCGTCGTCATGCGACACCAGATACCGGTCCAGCGCGGGAGCTGGCGCCTCGTTGCGGAGGGGGCCGAGAAGAGAGACGGCTAACGCGATCCTGGCACCGTGACCGCAAACGTTGATGCCACCGCACGTTATCGCGACGATCGTGACTAGTCGGCCCGGCCGAGCTACGGACGATGCAGGGCCATCAAAATGGCGGCCCGCAGGAACTACTTGGAATCACTTTGGGTCGCGCTTGCGGTCGCGTTCCCACGTGCGCTCGCAGGGGGCGCAGAGCGCTCCTGCCGCACGGGCGTAGCACGTCCGGCAACGTCCAACGACGTAAAACAACGGTTCGAGGGCGAGGATCGCGTGCGCGCGAGTACCGAGCAGAGTCCCGAATCGGACCCGCTCCCGCGTCAGTCCCTTGTGGGCGACGTGCCTGTCGTACAGCTCGCGGAACGCCCTCCAAAGAGTCTGGCCGTCTCCCACATCGATGCCCGCGAAGCCCGGGCGCAAGTCGCCAAGCTCAGTGAACCAGATGGCGTAGAGCGCGTCGAATGCCGCCCGCATCTTCGGGTCGGCAGCCCGTCGACCGACGCCGCCCGCGCGGAGTTGGTCAAGCACGCGACTCCACGGCTCTACTTCGCGAGCGAGAGAGCGCCACGATTCGACCGACTCGGTTCGGACATCCTCGTAAAAGTCCCGTGGCGGCCAGACGCAGCTCCATCCCTCGAGAACGCAGGCCCAGCCATCGAGCGGCGATGGTGGGCTCGAGATGTGGGACACCTGGTCGCGGACCGCGGTGTCGCTAATGCGTTTAGGCGGAGCTGCGATCGCGAGGAGAAGCGGGGCGAGCATGCCGAGCGCACGCCAGGCCATGAGCGAATTGACGCCTTCGGAGCGCTCGATCAGAACGCGGGCGACCGCGCGTGGCCATACGGTATCGAGCGGGGGTCCTCCGCGAGGAGCGCGCAGCTCGCCGCGGAGGAGCTCATAGAGCCTGGTACAGCCGACCCGCGGATCCCACTCGACGGCCGCGGCCTGGGCGACCCCGGCGACGACCGCCCGATCGGGTGCCTTTAACTCGAAATCGAGGTAGTGCTCGAGCGCGCCGACGATGTCACGGGACGCGCCGCCGTCACTCAGCGTCTCGAAAAGGTCTTCGCCCATGCGGTGGAAGACGCGATGGTCATCTTCTTTCGGGTAACGAAATACCGCCTTGTCGGGTTCGGGCGAAGGAGTCGCTGCGAGCCTCGAGCGGAGCCGTTTGATGAGGGCCTTAGCCCGCTTCTCGTCGACCGCGTCGGGCGGCGGTCCGAGCATGCCAAGCCGGCCCGCCTCGTCGCGGATCCGCTCTTCATCTGCTTCGGCGAGCGCCGCGACGCGGCGGTAGAAGAGCTCGGCATGCTTCCCAGTCCGCATGAGCTCGATCCGCCAGGCGCTACCGCTCACATCCGGCGCGAGCCCCCAACCGGAGAAGATCGGCACAAGGCGCATCGGACCGACAAGATGGTCGTAGGAAACCCTGGGGGCGTTCCCCCCGCCGAGCTTTACATCCTTCACTGCTCGATTTTCCCAGGTCTAAGCGAATTAGATGAACCGCGATGGTCCGAGCTACTTGCGTGACTCGCACGACCTCCCCGGCTTTGGGGATCGCCCCACCTTGCCGGCGTCGCCGTCTCGTCGTTTGCGAGGTCTGCGGTCACGTCTGGCGGACGCAGGCGACTAGGACCCCCCGCTGTTTCCCGTGTGAGGCCGCCGAGCGTGCCGCGGTTGAAGTGGCCCGCGGCCGGATTGTCCGCCGCCGCCAGGTGGGCGGCGGCGAGGGGAGCGAATGAGTCAGCTAGATCGCGGCTCTGGGCTCAGCGCCGGCCGCGGCTTCTGCGGCCCGGCCGGCGGATCCAACGGCCCATCCGCGGCCCTCGCGTACGGCCGCAGCGGCGGCTTCTGCGGCCCGGCCGGCGGATCCAACGGCCCTTTCGCCGCCCCAAGGGCCGCGGCCATCGGCCCAATGGCGCCGGATGCGGTGCCGCTCGCCCGTAGGCGCGTGTCGGCTTGTGGGCGATGAGGGAGGCATCGCCCGTGGCGGCGCCCCCGGACGTCGGCCGCCAGTCCGCTGAGCTGCCCCAGCTCGTCGAGCCGACGCCGCCCGAGTCTCAGCGGGCAGTCGTCACACGTACCAAATACCGCTGCACGGACCTTGGGAACGGCGAGCGCCTCGTGGAGCGCCACGGCATGGATCTGCGGTACGTCGCGGCGACACGGCACTGGCATGTCTTTGACGGTCGGCGCTGGCAGGCTGACGACACCAGGGAGATCGAGCGGCGCGCGAAGGAGACCGTGCGGGCGATCTACCTCGAGGCCCGGGCCGCGACCAACGACACGCGGCGCAAGCAGCTCGTGGCGCACGCTGTGCGAAGTGAGGCCGCGGCGCGGATCGCGGCGATGATCACGCTCGCGCAGTCCGATGCCCGGGTCGCGCTGCGCACCGATGATCTCGACGCCGACCCGTGGCTGCTTAACGTCGCCAACGGCACCGTCGACCTCCGGACCGGCCTCCTGCGGCCATACCGGCGCGAGGACCTCATTACCAAACTCGCGCCGGTCATGTACGACCCAGACGCGCGCCTCGAGCTCTTCGAGGCGTTCCTCTTCGAGACCTTCGGCTGCGACGCGGGCCTGATCCGCTACGTGCAGAAGGCCGCCGGTTACAGCCTCTGCGGCGACACGCGAGAGGAGGCCCTCTTCATCGCCCATGGGCCGACCAGCGGCGGGAAGACGACGTTCGCCGAGGCGCTGCGCGCGTGTCTCGGCGACTACGCGGCGACCGCGGACCCCGAGAGTTTCCTCACCTCTCGCCGCGACGGTGGCGCGCCGCGCGCCGACATCGCCCGCCTGCACGGTCGCCGCCTGGTCGTTGGCGTCGAGGTCGACCAGGACCGCCGCATGGCCGAGGGCCTGGTTAAGCAATTGACCGGGGGTGACACCGTCGTAGCGCGACACCTGTATCGCGAGCACTTTGAGTTCCGGCCGCAATTCAAGCTCTGGATCTTCGCCAACGACGCGCCGCGGGTGCGAGACGATGACGACGCCATCTGGCGGCGGCTTCGGCTCATCCCGTTCATGCATCCCGTCCCGCGCGAGCGGCGCGACCCGGCGCTGAAGAGCGCGCTGCGCGACCCACGGGTGGGAGGCCCCGCGGTGCTCGCCTGGGCGGTGGCGGGGTGCGTCCTGTGGCAGCACGAAGGCCTCGGCACGCCGCCGGTCATTGAAGCGGCCACCCAGAGCTATCGGGAGGCGCAGGACCCCGTCGCCGACTTCGTCGCGGAGAGCTGCGTCGTCGCGGACAGTGCCTGGGCGACGGTCGGGGACCTATTTGTCGCGTACTCGGCCTGGGCGAAAGCCGCCGGCGAGCGCCAGCCGCTGTCCAAGAGGGGATTCGCCCTCCGGCTCGATCGGCACGGATTTACCGCCGCAAAGGGCACGAACGGCCTAAGGATCCGCCGTGGCATCGGCCTGCGCGAGCAGCAGCAGCTGGGCATGACGGACGCCCGCGACGCGTACGACGGCCCTTCCGAGGACGAAACGGAGCCGCCGGTATGAGCTCGGGTGGCGCCTGGGTGGCGCAAAAGGGGGTAGTTGGGAAACTCTCCCCTAGTTCTCCCGTCGAGAGGGTTCTCCCAGACAGGCTCCCATGCGCCACTCGGGTCTCGGTTGCGCCACCCATGAGGCAGAAACCGACCGCCGACGAACCGGCCGCTTTCGCGGTCGAATTCTCGCGCTCGCTATTTGTCGAGCCAGCCACGGATACTGTCGGCGGCGACGCGCTCGAGGAGCTGCTCACGATCCTCGCGGAGGAGGGCGTGCGGCGCCAAGCCGAGCGTGATCGGCGTCGGGAGAAGCTGCATGTCGTTGCGTCCTGAGCTCGAGGCGGTCTGGCAGACGTACGCCGCGGCCGCAGCTACCCACGAGGGCTGGCCTATCGGCGCCGTCTACATGCGCGAGTCGAAGCGCGAGCAGGTCGAGGGCTTCTCGCCGACCGCGCAGCTCAAGGGCACGCTTGAGCATGCGACCGCGAAGCACATCTGGATCCCCGCCGAGCACGTGTTCTTCGATCTGATGAGCGGCCGTCGCGAGGACCGCGTCGCCTTCCAGGATCTCCTCGCGCTCGCCCGCGCGGGCTCGATTGCCGCGGTGCTCGTGCTGCATACCTCGCGCTGGGCGCGTAACGCGATGATCTCCCGGCGCTACAAGGACGAGCTCCGCGCCCGCGGCGTGACGGTGCTCGCGCTGAACGCGCCGTTCGACATCGACCGCCCCGAGGGCAAGTTCGCCGAGCGCCTGATGGAAGCGGCCGATGAGTTCGCCTCAGACACGATCGGCTTCTGGGTCGGCGTTGGATTGCGCGAGAAACATGAGCGCGGTCTGCCGCTTGGCCGCGTGCCTGAGACATTCCTCGCGGTGCAGACCGCCACGAACGCGAAGGGCTCCCCGATCTACGCCTATACGCCGCACCCCGAGCTCAGCGCGATCGTGCTCGAGGGCGCGCGTCGCTACGTCGCCGGCAACATCGGCTTCGGTGATCTCGCGAAGTGGGCCGCGCGTGAAGGCTTCCGTACGCCGCGCGGCCGGATCCTCACCGACGAGTGGTGGCGTAACGCGCTCGCCAACCCGATGAACGCGGGCTATCTCGGGTACCGGCGGAAGCGCGGCGGCACCGAGCTCCGGCGCGCCTCGTTCGATGGCTTCATGCCGCTCGAGACGTACCAGCAGCTGCAGGCGACGCGGCGCCGACGGACTCGCACCAACGGCCATGCCGCCGCCGCGCGGGCATACCCGCTGTCCGGCGCGCACTGCAGCTGCGGCGGCAAGGTGACGTCGATGTCGAAGCAGCGGATGCGCTGTCGGACCGCCCAGCAGCACGCTGGTTGCGACGAGCCCTCGATCGCGGCGATTCACCTCGAGCGCGAGTTCGGCGTGTGGCTCACCCAGCGACCTCATTGCGCGACCAGGACAAGGCTCGCTTGGCTACGCTCGTGCGCGCGCAACTGCTCCGCGGCACCGACGCCGGCAAGGCGTCGCGACTGCGGATCGCAATGAAGCGTCTCACCGACGCCTTCACCTGGGGCGCGCTCGAGGAGGACGATTACCGCGCGCAGCTCGACGACCTTCGCTCTCAGATCGAGCGCGTCGAGCAGGTGCCTGACGAGCGCCGGATCCTCGAGGCGACTCAGATGGCCCTCGATTTCGCCGGCACCTGGGCGGAGGCGTCGCCGGAAGTGCAGCGCCGGATCACCTGGGCGATCTGCTCGAGGGTCAAAATCGAGCGCGGTACGTTCACCGAGGTGGATGTGCGAAAGGAAGTCGCACCACTCTTCGCATTGGCGGCATCGAGTTCGACGCCGCGGTCCCGACCGGATTCGAACCGGCGATCTCGTCCTTGACAGGGACGTATGCTAGGCCGCTGCACCACGGGACCTGAGCACAACAAGAGGCGGAACGCGCCACGCTCCCCTGTGCGCCGGTCCATTCTGCCTGATTCGGTCACCAAACAAAACCGGACATGAAGAGGCGGCGAGTGCGCTTCCTTTCACTCGCCGCCCCCGCCGGTGTGGCCAACGTTGAACGCCCGGGCTGGACCGCTCGCCCGCTGGACCGCTAGGCCGCTAGACCGCTAGAAGGGCAGCCTCGCGGCGCATCGATCTGGTCACCTCGGTCGCGACCCGGCTCGTCCGGGCAAGTCCGACCAGCGTGAAATCGAGACCCGCATCCTTCAGCTCGTCGTATCCGAGCCCCTTGTAGAGCCGATTGCCCGCCACGTAGCACATCTCGTCGTACAGCTGTGGCCAGTCCACCTCACGCCGCTTGTAGCAGAACGTGATGAATTCGATCGCCAACGCGGCGATCCGGTCCTCCGCCATCCCGGTCCTCCCTACTGCGACCCGCGCATCATCGCGATCGCAACGGTGTCGGAGCAAGGTGCTTTGTCCACGACCTTCTCCACACTTCCGTCCACAGGCCCGGCTTGGCCTTTCCACAATCGGTCCACAACTTCGCGGGCGCGGCCTGGTCCGAGGTTCGGCCCATCCGCCCCGCGCCGATACCGTTTTGGGAGCGGCCCGGTCGCGGCTCCGGCCACTCACCGGAGCCGATCAGCGGATCCGTCGATCCGACAAGCGCTTGCGCGCGGCGGCTTCCTTCGCGCTCGCGCGGTCCAGGGCGGTGTCGCCAAATCGCTCACGCACCGCATCGAGCGCCGCGTTCAAGCGGGCGGCGCGCCCGCTCTCGAAGAGGCTGAGCTGCTCGCCGGAAACGAGGCCGCTCGCGCTGATCCCGACCAGCCGCACCGCGGCCGACCGGCCGGCGTCTCGATCCGCGTCAAGGGCGGTGCGGAGGAGCGCGCGCGAGATCGTGTAGAGCCGCAGGTCGTCAGCGGTCGGCTCGGACAGGGTGCGTTGCCGGCTCCGCGTCTCGAACGGCGCGACCCGCAGCTTCAGCGTGATCGTCCGCGCGCGGGCGTTGCCCGCCCGGAGGCGCCGCCCGACCCCCTCGGCCAGCCGCAGCAGCGTGGCCTCCAGCTGCGTCCGGTCCGTCGTGTCGCGGTCGAACGTGTGTTCGTGGCCCACCGACTTCGCCTCGACCTCGGGCTCGACGGTCGACTCGTCGATCCCCCGGGCGCGCTCCCAGATCGACCGGCCGTGCTCGCCGAACCGCGTCCGCAGCTCCTCCGGATCGGCGGTCGCGAGATCGCCGATGGTCCGCATCCCGAGCGCCTCGAGCACCGCCTGGGTCTTCGGGCCGACGCCCCAGAGGCGCGTGAGCGGGAGCGGGGCGAGGAAGGCCCGCTCCTCGCCGGGTGGGACGACGACCAGGCCATCTGGCTTGCGCAGATCCGATCCGATCTTCGCGCAGAGCTTGTTCGTGGCGACGCCGACCGAGAGGACCAGGCCGAGCTCGTCGTGGACCGCGCGCTTGAGCGCCCGGGCGATCGCCTCGGCGCCCCCGAAGAGGTGCAGCGTCGCGGTGACGTCGAGGAAGGCCTCGTCGAGCGAGATCGGCTGGACCAGCGGCGTCCGCGCGGCGAAGAGCTCCATGACCGCGTCGGAGGCGGCCTCGTACGCCGCGTGATCGCCGGGGACGAAGATCCCCTGCGGGCAGAGCGCGCCCGCCGTGCGCAGCGGCATCGCGGAGCGCACGCCGAACGCGCGGGCCTCGTACGACGCCGCGCTCACGACCCCGCGCTCGTGCGGGCCGCCACCGACGATGACCGGCTTGCCGCGATAGCCCGGATGGTCGCGCTGCTCGACCGAGGCGTAGAACGCGTCGAGGTCGCCGTGGATGATCGTCCTCCCGGCCGCCGCGCCACCGCCGGATCGCAGGGTCACACCCGCACCGCGTGACCCTTCGCCTCCGGCTCCATGAAACGGATGAGGCGTTCCCCCTCGTCGCTGAGCGCCGCGCGGTCGGCGCGCCCGAGCTTCGCGAACGGCGCGACCGTGAGGAGCGCCTCGCCGCGGCTCACCGCCGCGGTCCAGGTGCCTGCGACCACGCCGTCGACCAGGATCGTCTGGAGGACGTCGCCGTTCTTCAGGATGACCGTCCGGCGGTGCGCTTCCGGAAGGATCCGGACCCGCTCCGGTGCGGCGTAGGCGAGGAGCGTGCTGTCCCATTTCGGCAGGAAGCGGACCGGCGCGGCGCGGTCGGCGTCGGGTCGCGGGGAATGCTCCAGGTCGAAGAGCTCGCGGCCGCGCTCGTCCCGGAATCGGACGATGCCCCGAAGGCGCGCGAGCGACTCCCGGATGAGCGGCGTGCGGATCGCGCTCCACGAGGCGATGTCGTCGACCGTGGCCGGACCGAACGCCCCCAGGTGCCGGCCGACGACGTGATCGGTCGCCTCGTCCACCGCCGGCTCGCGCCACCGCGCGACCCAGCTCCGCCCGGCGACGTAGGCGCCGGTGCGGAAATGCCGCCAGGTGCCGCTCGGCGGGGTGTGCACCACCGCGCCGCGGTTGAAGACGAGGCGGCGGATGAGGTAGCGCTGCCGGTCCCGGTCATCCGGAGCGGCGTCGGCGATGAGCAGCGCGAGCTCGTCGAACGTCCGCGGCTCGCGGGCGATGGAGCGGGCCAGGCGAGCCTCGAGCCGGTCCATGTCGATCCCGTCCTCGAGCCGGGGATTCCGCCAGAGATCGTTCCGCGCCGCGGCCGTCGCGACCGCGTAGTGCGGGAGCTCGCGCGCGCTCAGCAGGTGCAGGGTCCCGCGCATCACGGTGGCCTTCACCACGGTGTGATCGGCGAGGGCTCCCTCCAGGTCGCCGATGGCGAAGCGGCGCAGCCGGGTCCAGAGGCCGATGTACGGGGCGGGGGACCATTGGGCCTGGAGGCCGGCGAGCAGCTCGATCGCGTCGACCGGGGTCACCGCGGCCCGCTCGAGCAGGAGCTGCCGGGCGAGCAGGGCGCGGTTGAGCGAACGATCGGAGAGCACCGGGAGCGCAGGCTGGGTCGCGGCGGGGGAGACCGGACGAGGCACGAGGTGAGGCTAGGACAGCCGGCGGATGACCCCGATGACCTTGCCCTGGATCTTCACGTCGCGGGCGTAGATCGGATCCATCTCGCTGTTCGCGGGCTGGAGGCGGACCCGGTCGCGCTCCTTGTAGAAGCGCTTCAGGGTGGCGCTGTTGTCCTCGAGGATCGCCACGACGATCTCGCCATCACGCGCGGTGTCCTGGGGCTGCACGACGACGTAGTCGCCGTTGTCGATGTGGTCCTCGATCATCGACTTTCCCCGGACCCGGAGCACGAAGGTGTCGTGCCCGGCGGCGAGCTCGCTGGGGAGGGCCATCGTCTCGTGCTCTTCATTGACGTAGATCGGCTGGCCGGCGGCGATCTCGCCGACGATCCGCGCGTTCACCAGCTGCGCGGCGGCGGCGCGCGCGGCGGCGGCGCCGGGGAGCGAGAGCGCGCGGGAGCGGGTGGCGACCTTCTCCAGGCGCCCGTCCTTCTCCAGCCTGGTGAGGTGATGGTGCACCGCCGAGGTGGAGGCCAGACCGACCGCCTGAGCGATCTCCCGGACGCTTGGCGGATAGCCGCGAGCGGCGACCGTGCCGCCGATGAACTCGAGGATCCGCTCGGCGCGCTGCTGGTCCTGCTTGGTCATTGGTCCCGACGGTAACCGAACGGATGTTCAGTTGTCAAGGGAAGTCGTTGCCGCCCGTAGGATCCGGGCGTGACTCCTGAGATCGCGTCGCTGCGGGACACCCTGATCGACTACACCATCCGGACGCTCTGGGCGGCGGTGGTGGTGGCGATCACCCTGATCCTCTCCCGGGCCGTCCGCCTGACGGCGATGCGGATGCTCACCCGGCATCGGGCGCACGCGAACGCCACCGTGCTCCTGGGCAACCTGTCGCAGCTCGCGGTCATCGTCCTTGGGACCCTGGTCGTGCTCGCGATCTACACCCAGGGCGCGTTCGGCTGGATCCTCACCTCGTTCAGCGTCATCGGTATCGTCGTCGGCCTCTCGCTGCAGGACATCCTGCGGAACTTCTTCGCGGGCGTGTGGGTGCTCGTCGAGCGGCCGTTCCGCATCGGCGACACCATCGAGGTGTCCGGCTACACCGGGGTGGTCGAGGAGATCTCGTTCCGGACGACCCAGCTGCGCACCCCCGACGGCCGCGAGGTGATCATCCCGAACGGCGATTTCATGACCAAGCCGGTCGTGAACCTCTCGCGGTTCCCGCTCCGGCGGGCGCAGATCTGGCTCACCGTCGGCACCGACAGCGAGGCGGTGAGCACCGAATCGGTCCGCGCCGCGCTCGCCGAGGCGGCCGCCGTGGCCAAGGACCCTCCACCCGACGTCGAGCTGCGCGGGGTGAGCGACGGGAAGGTCCGCTACCAGGTCACCTTCTGGACACCCGACCGCGAGGCCGGCCTCGTCGCGGCAATCCGCGCGGTCCGGGCGCATTTCCCACAAGGCGACGTCCACGGCGTCTAGTAATCTCTAGTCCGTGTCGCGGCACGCATAAGGGGGACCTGCTGATGAGCGATCGTGAGAGCGGCGGGGTGTTCGGCGTGGTCGAGGCGATCCTCGCGGTCATCGGTGCGATGACGGTGATGGGGATCCTCGCCGTGGGCGCATCCGTCCTGGCCTGGGAGATGGAGCTTCGCAAGAGCGAGCAGGACAGCCCGCTCCCCGAGCCCGTCAACACCGCGTAGACCGAGCGCCGCAATGCGCGTCGTCCTGAAGCAAGAGGTCCGCGGTCTCGGCCGCCCCGGTGACGTGAAGGACGTCGCGGACGGCTACGCCCAGAACTTCCTCCTCCCTCGCGGCCTCGCGATCGTCGCGAGCGTGAGCGAGCTCAAGCGCGTCGCGCAGCAGCGCGAGAGCGCGACGCACCGGGTCGAGCGCGCCCACGCCGAGGCCGAGGCCCTGGCGAAGAAGCTGAACGAGGTCACGCTCGTCTTCAAGCTGAAGTCCGGCGATCAGGGCAAGACCTTCGGCTCGGTGACGACGAAGGACGTGAGTGACGCGCTCGAGCGCGAGGCCCGCATCAAGGTCGACCGGACGAAGATCCACGCCGATCCGCTGCGCACCCTTGGGGTGCACCGGGTCGAGATCCGGCTGCTGAGCGACGTCCGGGCCCACATCACCGTGGCCATCGAAGCGGCTTAGCTGTCGGGCCGCGTTTCCCCGAGGTCGCGGAACCGCGTGAGCTCGGCCTCGAAATGCAGGTCGATCTCGGCGGTCGGACCGTTCCGGTGCTTCGCCAGCTTGAGGCGCACCACGCCGTCCTTGCGGTCCTGCTGATCCTTCTGCCAGAGGAACATCACGAGGTCGGCGTCCTGCTCGATCGATCCCGATTCGCGTAGGTCCGAGAGCATCGGCTCCGTCCCGCGGGTCTCGATCTGTCGCGAGAGCTGCGACAGGGCGATGACCGGGACCTGCAGCTCGCGGGCGATCGCTTTCAGCGAGCGCGTGATCTTCGCGACCTCCTGGACCCGGTTCTCGTCGTCGCCGACGCCCTCGATGAGCTGGAGGTAGTCGATGACCACCAGATCGAGGCCGCCGTGCTCGGCCTGGAGACGGCGTGACTTCGCGAGGATGTCGGTGACCGTGAGCCGGCTGGATTCCTCGACGTAGATCGCGGACTGCTGGAGCCGGCTCGAGGCATTCGAGATCGCCGAGAGCTCGTCGATGGAAAGGCGCCCGCGGCGCATCCGGTTGCCGTCGATCTCGGCGGTCATGGAGATGAGCCGCTGCACGAGCTGCATCTCGCTCATCTCGAGCGAGAACACCGCGCAGGTCTTGCCGAGCGCGATGGCCGCGTGCTCGACGAAGTTCAGCGCGAGGCTCGTCTTTCCCAGGCCCGGCCGTCCGGCGACGATGATGAGGTCCGACTGCTGGAGACCGCCGGTCTTCGCGTCGAGGGACCTGAAGCCGGTGAAGATCCCGGTCGTCTGCCCCTCGATCCGCGAGGCGATCTGCTCGGCATAGCGGTGCAGCGCGGTTTCCAGCGGGATGATGTCGCGATGCAGGGACGACTCGCTCACCGCGAACAGGAGGTTCTGGGCCTCGTCCACGGCGGCACGGGCATCCTCGCGGATGAGCGCGAGCCGGGCGATCTCGTTCGCCGCACCGATGAGCTTGCGCAAAAGGGCGGTCCGCTCGACGATCGCCGCGTAGGTCTCGGCATGCGCGACCGTGGGGACGTACTGCATCAGGCCGACGAGGAACTGCGACCCACCGACCGCGTCCACCTCGGCGGCCGCGGCGAGCTCGGCGAGCACGCTCTGGAAGCCGATCGCCTCGCCCTTGCCGGCGACGCGCTCGATGGCGCGCAGCACCGCGCGGTGATTCGCGCGCGACAGGTCGTCCGGCGCGATGCGGCCGCGGACCACATCGGTGTACACGAGCGAGTCGATGAGCATCGCCCCAAGGAGCGAGGCCTCCGCCTCGGGGTTCTCCGGCGGCGGCTTGGGAAGACGGCGGTCGCCGATCGCGACGGTCACACCGGGATCCCGTCGTCGGGCGCGCGACTGAAGAAGCGGGCCTGCTCGCTCTCGAAGTACAGCTCGAACAGGCCGGTCGGGCCGTTCCGGTTCTTCGCGACGCTTCCGTGGATGAGCTTGGGCGCGCCCGCGGGCTGGTCCTCCTTATCGCGCCAGAGCATGAGCACGATGTCCGCGTCCTGCTCGATCGCGCCGGATTCACGGAGGGTCGAGAGCTTGGGCTCGCTCCCCGAGTCGCCCGCGGCCCGCGAGAGCTGCGAGAGGGCGATGACCACGACGCCGAGCTCACGCGCGAGCGACTTCAGGTTCCGGGTGATCGTCGCGATCTCCTGGACCCGGTTCTCCTCGTGCTCACCGGTGCGCATGAGCTGGAGGTAGTCGACGACGATGACGCCGAGGCGCCCCTGGGTCTGGGCCAGCGCGCGGCGGGCCTTCGTGCGCAGCTCCATGATCGACAGACCGGGCGTGTCATCGAGCAGGATCGGCAGGCCGATGAGCGCGGTGGCCGCGTCGGTGTCGATGATGTTGCCGGTGCGCAGCGCGAGCAGGTCGACCCGGCTGTTCAGGCCGAGGAACCGCGCGACGATCTGCTTGCTGTCCATCTCGAGCGAGAACACCAGCGCCGAGGTGCCGCGCTTGGCGATGTTGTAGGCGATCCCCAGGCCCAGGCTCGTCTTGCCGACGGACGGGCGGGCGGCGATGATGACCAGATCGCCGGGGTTGAACCCCTGGGTGTACCCGTCGATCTCGCGGAAGCCGGTCGCGACGCCGCTCACCTCGAAGGGATGCTCCATCCGCTCGGTGAGGTGCTCGTAGTTCTGCCGCAGCGCGTTCCGGATGTGCTGGAGCTGGGCGTTCGCGGCCTCGTCACGGAGGGCGAAGATCCGCTGCTCCGACCGGTCCAGCGTGAGCGCGATGTCGGTCGGCTCGTCATAGGCGTCCGCGGCGATGGACGTCGCCGCGCCGAGAAGCCGCCGGAGGAGCGAGCGGTCGCGGACGATCTTGGCGAACCGCTCCACCTCGACCGCGGTCGGGACGCTGTCGACCAGCTCCCGCAGGTACGCCGTGCCGCCGACCCGGTCGAGCTCCTCGCGCCGCGCGAGCTCGACCTGGATGGTGAGCGGATCGATCCGCTCGCGCCGCTCGAGAAGCTGCTGCGCGGCGTGGTAGACGCGCTGGTGCCGGGCGACGTAGAAGTCCTCGGGGCGCAGCAGATCCGCGACCTTGAAGATGGCGTCGCGGTCGATGAGCAACGAGCCAAGGACCCGCTGCTCGGCGGCGGCGTCGTGCGGCGCGACCCGCTCGGCCGCGGTATCGAGCGTCACAGGCGGCAGTATAGAACGCATGTTCTGGACATCGGCATCCCCTTGCGGCGCGCGGCGTGCTCGGGCGGGAGGCACCGGCCGCTCCCAGACCCTAGGGTCCGGGAAGACGGCCGGGTAGCCGGACCGTCCACAGCCTCGTCCACCGATCCGTCCACACCCCAAAGGAGGAGCAGCCCGTGGCACGTCGGACCCTCGTCACCGGTGGCGCCGGCTTCGTTGGGAGCACGGTCGCCGATACCCTCAAGGCCGCCGGCGACGACGTCGTGGCCGTGGACGACCTGACGACCGGCGACCGGGCAAACGTCTCCCGCGGGATCGAGCTCGTCGTCGCCGACATTGCCGACCACGACGGGCTGTTCGCCGCGCTGGGCGACCGGCGCTTTGACGCCGTCGTGCACTGCGCGTCGAAGACCAAGGTCGTCGAGTCGATGGCCAAGCCGGAGCTGTACCGCCGCGTGATCGTGGAGGGCACGAGCGAGGTGCTCCGGCTCGCCGCGGCGACCGGCGCGCGGCGGTTCGTGAACTTCTCGAGCGGCGGGGTCGCCTATGGCGAGACGCCGGTGTGCGCGACCGAGGAATCCCCGGTCGCCCCGATCTCGCCGTACGGCGTCCACAAGGTCGCGGCCGAGGCGCTCGTCGCGGCCGCGCCGATCCGCGCGGTGACGCTGCGCCCGGCCAACATCTACGGACCCCGGCAGCGCACCGACCTCGAGGGCGGCGTCATCGCGATCTTCACCGGCCGCTGGCGGGCGGGCGAGCCTCTGGTCGTCCGCGGCCCGGGGACCGCCGAGCGCGACTACGTGTACGTGGGCGACGTCGCCGAGGCGGTGCGTGCCGCGCTCGAGCACGACGTCACCGGCGTATACAACATCGGCACCGGCGTCGCGACCTCGGTGAACGCCCTCGTCGCGGCGATGACCGCCGTCCTCGGTCCGCCGGCGGGGATCCGCCACGAGCCGCTCCCGGCGGTCGAGCTGCAGCGGTCCTGCGTCGATCCGGCCAAGGCCGCCCGGGACCTCGGCTGGCGCGCGTGCACGGGCCTTGCGGAGGGGTTGCGGCTGACATGCGTCGTTTCCTGACCGCCTTCCTGGTCGGCATCGTCGCGGCCCTTGGCGGCCTCGCCCTCATCGGGCACCTGCTCGCGGTGGAGGATCCGCTGTCCAAGGCCGACGTGATCGTCGCCCTGTCCGGGGACGCGGGTCCGCGCACCGACACGGCGGTCGATCTTTGGAAGCGCGGCTACGCGCCGCTGATCATCTTTGCCGGGTCGGCCCTCGACCCCGACTCGATCTCGAGCGCCGAGATCATGAAGCGGGAGGCCGTCGGCGCCGGCGTCCCGGCGAGCGCCATCCTCGTCGATCCCTCCTCGGCCACGACCCAGGAGAACGCCGCCCGGGTCGTCCAGATCATGATCGCGAAGAAGCTGCGGACCGCGATCCTCGTGACCAGCCCGTTTCACCAGCGCCGAGCGGCGATCCTGTTCGCCCGCGTGGCGGCGCCGGCGCAGATCACCGTGCGCAACTACCCGGCCCGCGATCCGCACTGGGATCCGAACACCTGGTGGCTGACCGATCCGGCTCGCTCGCTCACGCTCGTCGAGCTCGCGAAGCTCTCGGTCGAGGTCGGCGGGCCCGCCATCCGCCGCGGGTCGTGACCGTCTAGCATTCGAACACGTGCCAGTCACCGCCATCGTCGGCGCGCAATGGGGCGACGAAGGTAAAGGGAAGATCACCGACCTGCTCGCGCAGGAGGCCGATCTGGTCATCCGCTACCAGGGCGGCAACAACGCCGGACACACCGTCGTCAATGAGCACGGGACCTTCAAGCTCCACCTCGTGCCATCCGGGATCTTCAACCCCAGCGCGACCTGCATCCTCGGTCCAGGCACGGTCGTGGATCTCGCCGCCCTCTGCCTGGAGCTCGCGACCCTCGCGGCCGCCGGCATCTCCACCGCGAATCTCCGCCTCGCCGATCGCGCGCACCTGGTCATGCCGTGGCACATCGCTCTCGACCGGCTCGATGAGCGCGAGCGTGGCCGGAAGAAGCTGGGCACGACCGGCCGGGGGGTCGGTCCGGCGTACGCGGACAAGGTCGCCCGCCATGGGATCCAGGCGTACGAGGTGCGTGACGAGCGCCGCTTCCGCGCGCGGGTCGCGCATGAGCTCACGCTGAAGAACGCGATCCTCGAGCGCTTCGGCGACGCGCCGCTCGATCCGACGGCGGTCGCCGACGGCGTCCTCGCCGCCGCCGCGACGCTTGGCGACCGGATCATCGACACGCTCCCGGTCGTCGAGCGCGCGCTCGCCGCGGACGCGCGGATCCTGGTCGAAGGGCAGCTCGGCGCGATGCGCGATCTCGACTGGGGCATCTATCCCTACGTGACGTCGTCGAACCCGCTGGCCGGCTTCGCGTCGATCGGCGCGGGGATCCCACCGCGCTTCATCACCCGGGTCATCGGCGTGGTGAAGGCCTACAGCACCGCCGTCGGAGAGGGCCCGTTCACCACCGAGCTGCATGGCGCCGAGGGCGACCGGCTGCGCGAGAAGGGCGGCGAGTACGGCGCCACGACCGGACGGCCGCGCCGGGTCGGCTGGTTCGACGCGGTCGCCGCGCGGCACGCCCAGCGTCTCAACGCCTTCACCGAGATCGCGGTGACCAAGCTCGATGTCCTCGGCGACTACGACGAGATCCCGTTCTGCACCGCCTACCTGCTGGACGGCGCGGTGACCACCGACATGCCACCGACCCTCATCCTCGAACGGGCGCTCCCGCGGTACGAGCGGCTCCCGGGCTGGACCGGCGATCTCGCCGGGTGCCGGGACCGGACCGAGCTGCCGCCGACCGCCCGGGCCTACCTTCGCCGGATCGAGGAAACGGTCGGCGCGCCGATCGGCATGGTCGGGATCGGCCCCGAGCGCGCGGCGACGCTCCTCTAGCCGGCGGCTGCCGCCGGCCGCTCCTCGGCCCGCCATTCCTGCCAGCCGCCATCGAGCGCGATCGCGTCGAAGCCGCCGCTGCGCAGGATCTCCAAGGCCTGACCGGCGAACTGGCAGTACGTGCCACGGCAGTACACGACGATCCGCTTGTCCCGTTGCAGCTCGCCGATCTTGTCCGCGAGCAGCGCGACCGGGATGTTGATCGCGCCCGGGAGGTGCCCGTGCGCGTATTCGATCTCGGGGCGGACATCGAGGACGACATAGCGCCCGCTCCGCAGCCCGCGGTCGAGGTCGTCACGGGTGATGCGCTCGGACGAGGCGTCGCCGCCGAAGTCGCGAACGACCGCCGGCACCTCGGCGAGACGGCTCTCGGCGGTCGCCCGCAGGGCGAGCCAGAGGCGGAGGACGCCGTCGTCCGCCAGCCGATACACGACCTTCGTTCCCTGGCGCTCGGACTCGACCAGTCGGGCGGCGTGCAGCGCCCGAAGATGCTGGGACGTGTTGGCGATCGGGAGCTCCATCTCCGCGGCGAGCGCCTCTACATGGCGCGGCGCCTGAGCGAGCAGGTCGATGAGCTCGAGCCGCCGCTCGCTCGCCAGGGCGGCGCCGACGCGCGCGAACTGGGCGTACAGGCGCTCCTTGAAGGCGCGGTCTCCCACAGCGCCGACCATAGCCCGTTTTCCTGCATTTCACAATCCTTCAATTACTCTATTGACAAGATGATTTAGACCCGTATGGTGGTCGGCGTACAAAACGCGTGGAGGGTCCGTCATGTCGCCAGCCGGTCAGACCCGGGCGGAGCTGCTCGCCGAGCCGGAATGGCTCGAAGCCCACCGCGGCGATCCGGCCCTGCGGATCATCGACACCCGATCCGCCGAGGCGTACGACGCCGGCCATATCCCGGGCGCCGTGGCGCTCGGTGCGCATGCCTGGCTGAAGGCCGCGGCGGATCCGATCCAGATCGTCGGAGCGCAAGAGTTCGCCCGGCTGATGGGCGGCCTGGGCGTCGGGGATGACACCACGATCGTGGCCTACTCCGATAACAGCGGCCTCAGCGCGGCACGGCTCTGGTGGGTCCTCCGGGCATATGGCCACCGCGACGCCAAGGTCCTGGACGGCGGGTGGGAGCACTGGACCGAGCAGGGCCGCCCGGTGAGCACCGAGCCGGCGACGCCCGTGGCAGCGCGCTTCGAGCCGCGTCCCGATGCTCGCGCGACCTGTGGCCTCGACGACCTGCGCGACGGTCTCGCGGACGGCTCGCTCCAGGTGCTCGACGTGCGTGGTGACGGGGAGTGGACCGGCGCGGCGAACCCGCACGCGAACCCACGGGTCGGGCATCTCCCCGGCGCGCGCCATCTCGAGTGGACCGCGCTCGTCGATCCGGCACGGGGGGGCGTCTTCCGCTCCGAGTTGGAGATCCGCGAGCGTCTCGAGGAAGCGGGCATCGGCCCGGGCACGGTCGTGACGCACTGCCAGGCGGCGGTCCGCGCGGCCCATACCGCCCTCGCCCTGACCCTTTCCGGTCGTGACGCGGTCCGGGTGTATGACGGCTCGATGGCCGAGTGGTCGCGGCGCGCTGACGCCCCGCCCGTGGCCGGGACCGGACCGGTGGTGCAGGCGTGACGCTCGCGATACCGAAGGGGTCATGAGCGGCGCTCCTCGCGTCGTTTCCTTCGACCATCCGGGTCTGGGGGACCGCTCGTACCTGCTCCTCGACGAGCCGGCGGGCGTCGCCGCGGTCATCGATCCGCAGCGCGACATCGAGCCCTACCAGCGTTCGGCCGCCGCGCACGGCTGCCGTATCGTCCTGGCGCTCGAGACGCACGTGCACAACGACTTCGTCTCCGGCGCGCGCCGTCTGGCGGCGACCGGCGCGACGGTGGTCGCCGGATCCGCCGGCGAGCTCTCCTACCCGCATCGGGCGGTCAACGACGGGGAGGTCGTCGAGCTCGGGACCATCCGCATCCTGGTGCGGGCGACCCCCGGTCACACCCCCGAGCACGTGAGCTTCTTCGTGGAGGGTGAGCCGCCGCTGCTCTTCTCCGGTGGGGCGCTCTCGCCCGGGGGCGCGGCGCGCATCGACCTCTTCGGGCCGGACGAGGCCCGCCGCCTCGCCGCGTTCGCGGTCACGACCGTCCGCGGCCTCCTCGCTCTCGAGGGCCGGACGGAGGTCCTCGCGACGCACGTCGGCGGCTCGTTCTGCTCGACCGGCGCGCATGATCTCCCCGAGACGACGATCGCGGTGGAGCGCGAACAGAACCGGTTCGCCTCGGTGCACGATGCGGCGGCCTTCCTCGCCGCCGCGATGATCGACATCCCTCCGGCGCCTGGCTACTACCCCGCGGTGCGCGCGCGGAACCGGAGCGGCGACCTCTCCGATCCGCCCCGGCCGCAGGCGCTCACGCAGGACCGCCTCGCCGCGCTCGCGCGCGGCGGCGCGACGATCGTCGACACGCGTCCTCCGTCGGTCTATGCCGCGAACCACCTGCGCGGCTCGCTCGCGATCGGCCTAGCCGGACCCTTCGGCCCCTGGGCGGCCTGGCTTGCGCCCGCGGATCGGCCGCTCGCCCTGGTCGTGTCCGACACCGCGGCTGGCGCCACCGCGACGGCCGCGCTCGGGGCCGTGGGCCGCGACGACCTAAACGGCTTCGTCGTCGGGCTCGACGGCGCGCTTCTGGAAACCACCGCGACGGTGCGCGTCGCCGCCCGATCGCTGCTCGACGCCGACCGGCCCGCGGTCCTCGACGTGCGCTGGGCGCACGAATGGCGGCACGGGCATGTCCCTGGCGCGACGAGCCTGCCGGTGGACGAGCTCGCCCGTGATGCCGCGGTCGCGCGCCGCATCCCGGGACCGATCGCGGTGCATTGCGCCGCCAATTACCGGTCGACGATCGCGATCTCGCTGCTCGAACGGGCCGGCCGGGACGACCTCGTCCACGTGACGGACGGCTTCTCCGCCTGGCTCGCGGCGGGCGGGCCGGTCGCGACCGCGGACTGATGCGCGGCATCGCGGGCCGTCCCTTCGCGCTCGCCGCGGTCATCACCGCCTGCGTCGGCGCGACGGTCGGCGCGGAGCGGAGCGCGCTCCCACTGGGCGTCACGGTCGGCGGTAGCGCGGCCTGGGCCGCCGCCGCGTTCGTCGCGGCGTTCGGCATCTCGAAAGCGATCGCCAATCTCGTCGCCGCGCCGAGCGCCGAGCGGCTCGGTCGCCGGCGCACGCTGCTTCTCGGGTGGCTCATCGCGGTGCCGGTGCCGTTCGTGCTCGCGTTCACCACCGAAAGCTGGCCGATCGTCGCGGCGAACCTGCTCCTCGGCGTCAGCCAGGGGCTCTGCTGGACGACCGCGCTCGTGCTGCAGGTCGATCTCGCCGGTCCGCGGCGGCGCGGCCTTGCCGCGGGGATCAACGAGTTCGCCGGCTACGCCGGGGTGGGCGCGGCGGCGTACGCCGCGGCGATCGCCGCCGGCCTGCTCGACGCGCGTCGCGGACCGGCGCTCGTCGCGGCCGTGGCGATCAGCATCGGCATCGCGCTCTCGCTCCGGGCACAGGAGACCGGGCGCGTCCCGACCGGCGGGCCGCGCGGCCGGTGGTCACCGCAGCCGGGCCGCGCGGTCATCTACCAGGCCGGTTTCATGAACAACGCGAACGACGCGCTCGCCTGGGCCTTCGTGCCGGTCCTCCTCGTCGCGCGCGGGGCCGATCTCGGGCAGGTCGGGGCCGTCGCCGCGGTGTATCCGGCGGCCTGGGCGCTGACCCAGCTCGCGGCGGGCCCGCTCTCGGACCGGGTCGGGCGACGGACCCTCGTCGTTGGCGGGATGCTCGTGCAATCGCTCGCCATCGCCGGCCTGGCCGCCGGCGGCGCGGCGGTGCCGCTCGCCCTCGCCTGGGGCATCGGCACCGGGATGGTCTATCCGAGCCTCGTCGCCGCCGCGGCCGACACCGGAAGGCTCGCGAGCGCCGGGCGCGCGATCGCGACGTACCGCTTCTGGCGCGATGCCGGCGTCGCGGGAGGGGCCCTCGGTGGCGTGATCCTCGCCGGCCTCGCCGGCCTAGAGACGACCCTGTTCGTCGTCGCCGCGCTCACCGCGGGCTCCGGCCTCCTCGCGCTGCGCCTCCCGCCCCCGGGTGCCGCCGACCCGGTGGAGCTGGTGCGTGTCGCCGCCTCCCGGAGCGCCGCGGGGTCCTGACCGGACCCGACCCGACCGGACCCGACCGGGGAGCCGCCCGGACATGGCACCCCGCGGACGCGCATCATCGCGCGGTGGGATTGATTGACGTCGCGTTCCCGTACCGCGCGGGGCGCAGCTTCGGTGTGGCGTCGTTCGCGCTCGTGTTCCTGGTGCTCATCATCGAGATCGAGCTCATGGTCTTCATCGCGATCGCGCTCGTGCTCCACCGGTTCGATCTCTTCGTCGCGACCCAGGTCGCCATCTTCCCCGCCGCGGCGGCGGTGAGCCTCGTCGCGGCCGGCGCATTCGCCTGGCGCGCCCGGGCCTGGACCCGCTCCCGCATCGCCGGTCTGCGGGCGTGGAGCGGCGGCTCCGACGACTACGCCGCCGCGCTCCGGGCGCGCGTGGGTGCCGACGGACCGTGGTCCGAGCGGTCGTAGGGCCGCCGGCAGGGTCGCCGCGCTCGGTACAATCGACCGGGTGAGGGCGGCGTGAACGCGGAGGAGAAGTTCGGCACCGAAGGTCTCGCCTTCGACGATGTCCTGCTCATCCCCGCGCGGAGCGACGTCCTTCCCTCGCAGGTCTCGACCCGCTCATTCCTCACCCGCGAGCTCGCCCTCGACGTCCCGCTGCTCTCCGCGGCGATGGACACCGTGACCGAGGCGCGCATGGCCATCGCCCTGGGTCGCCTTGGTGGGATGGGCGTGCTGCACCGCAATCTCACGGTCGAGCAGCAGGCCGCCCAGGTGAAGGAATGCACGTCCGCCGGCGTCCGGGTGGGTGCCGCGGTCGGTGTGTCCGGCGATGCCGACGAGCGCGTCGCGGCCCTCGTCGCCGCCGGGGTCGACGTCATCTTCGTCGACACCGCCCACGGCCACTCCGCGGCGGTCATCCGGATGGTCGAAAAGGTGAAGGCCCGGCACCGGGTCCAGGTCGTCGCGGGGAACGTCGCGACCGCCGCCGGCGCCGAGGAGCTCATCGCCGCCGGGGCCGACGGGATCAAGGTCGGCATGGGGCCGGGCGCGATCTGCACCACCCGGGTCGTCGCCGGCGCCGGGATGCCGCAGATCACCGCGATCTTCGATTGCGCCGCGGTCGCGGCGAAGGCCGGGATCCCGGTCTGCGCCGACGGCGGCATCCAGCAGTCCGGCGACATCGCGAAGGCGATCGGCGCCGGCGCCTCCACGGTGATGCTCGGTGGCCTCCTCGCCGGGGTGGACGAGTCGCCCGGCGAGACCCTCGACACGCCCGAGGGCCCGGCGAAGTCGTACCGCGGCATGGGCTCGCTCGGCGCGCTGGAAAGGCGGCAAACGAGCCGCGACCGCTACGGCCAGGGCGACGTCGCGGAGTTCAGCAAGCTCGTGCCGGAGGGCATCGAGGGGCGCGTGCCGGCGCGCGGCCCGCTCGCGCCGCTCGTGCATCAGCTCGTCGGCGGCCTGCGCGCGGGCATGGGCTACGTCGGCGCCGCGACGACGGAGGAGCTGCGCGCGAACGCGCGCTTCGTCCGCATCTCCGGCGCCGGCCTGCGCGAGTCGCATCCGCATGACGTCCGCATCACGGTGGAACCGCTCAACTACCGAGTTCGCGCGTAGTGACCCGTCGCGGGACGGTCCGCTAGGTGCTCGGGAGCGCCGAGCGCGACCTTGGCCGCCGGGCCCTGGACACCGCGCGCTCCCGCGGCGCGAGCTACGCCGACGTCCGCTTCGTGCGGCGCGACACCGAGGACACCCTGGTGAAGAACGGGCGTCTGGAATCGGTGGATCGCGGTGACGCGTTCGGCTTTGGCGTGCGGGCGATCGCCGACGGTGCCTGGGGCTTCGCCGCCTCGGCGGTGATGACCGTCGCCGAGGCGGACCGCGTCGCCGCGCTGGCGTGGGAGATCGCGACGGCGTCGGCGATCACCAAGCTCGCCGACGTCGCGCTCGCCCCGGTGACCCCCACGGTCGCGACCTACGAGACCCCGGTGGTCCGGGACCCGTTCGCGCTGTCGTTCGAGGACCGGGTCGATCTGCTCGTCCGCGCCGACGCGGGGCTCCGCTCCCAGCGCGGCGTCCGCACCACGCGGGCCCGCTACAGCATCTGGCGCGAGGACAAGCTGTTCCTCTCGACCGAGGGCGCGGATATCGCCCAGCGGCTGGTCGAGGTGGGCGGCGGCATCGCGGCCGAGGCGACCGGCGACGGTGAGCTCCAGATCCGCAGCTACCCCGACGGCCTGCGCTATCAGAACAGCGGCGGGTGGGAGGTCCTTGAACGCTGGGATCTCGCCGCCCACGCGCCGCGCGTCGCCGAGGAAGCGGTCGCGCTGCTCACCGCGAAGCCCTGCCCGCACGACATCAGGACCGCGCTCATCCTCTCCGGCAACCAGCTCTCGCTCCAGTGTCACGAGAGCTGCGGGCATCCGATCGAGCTCGATCGGGCCCTCGGGAGCGAGGCCTCGTTCGCGGGGACGAGCTTCCTCCTGCCGGAGGCCCTCGGGACGTTCCGCTACGGGAGCGACCAGGTGAACATCCGCATCGACTCGACCGCCCCCGGCGGCTGTGGCACCTTCGGCTTCGACGACGAGGGCGTGCCGGCGAGCGAGGGCTGGGCGGTGAAGGACGGGACCTTCACCTCGTACCTCATGTCGCGCGAGACCGCCGCCGCGCTCGGCAGGCGCTCCAACGCGACGATGCGGGCCGACGGTTGGGCCCGGGTCCCGCTCATCCGGATGACGAACGTGTCGGTCATGCCGGGACATGCCGGCACGCTCGACGATCTCATCGCCGACACCGACGACGGGATCCTCATGGACACGAACCGCTCCTCGTCGATCGACGACCGCCGCTTCAACTTCCAGTTCGGCACGGAGATCGGCTGGGAGATCAAGAACGGGAAGAAGGGCGCGATGCTCCGCAACCCGACCTACACCGGGATCACCCCGGAGTTCTGGGGGAGCTGCGACGCGATCTGCTCACCGTCGGAGTGGGTGATGTGGGGCACGCCGAATTGCGGGAAGGGTCAGCCCGGGCAGGTCGCCCACACCGGCCATGGCGCCGCGCCGGCCCGCTTCCGCAACGTGCGGATCGGGGTCATGCGCTGAGCGGCGGTTCCGCCGCGGTGTGGGGCGAGCCCGAGCTGCGGCGGGTGGCCGAAGCGGCGCTGCGGGCGGCCGGCACCGACGGGCAGCAGGTCGAGGCGCTCATCATCGCGCGCACCGGATCGCTCACCCGATTCGCGAACGCGGCGGTGCACCAGAACGTGAGCAGCCGCGAGGCCGAGCTGCGGATCCGCGTCGCGCGGGGGACACGGGTCGCGATGGTGACCACCGACCGCTTCGACGACCTTGGCATCCGGCGCGCCGCCGCGACCGTGAACGACCTCGTCGCGCGCGCGCCCGAGGATCCGGGCTTCGGCGGCCTCCCCGCACCGCGCCCGATCGCCGTCGCGCCATCCTCGTACAGCGAGCGCACCGCCGAGGCGTCGGCGCTCGACCGGGCGCGGGCGGCGAAGCTCATCTGTGACGCGGCGCGATCGCGCGGTCTGCGCGTCGCGGGATTCGTCGCCACGAACACGCAGGAGCTCGCGGTGGCCTCGAGCCTCGGCACCTGGGCCTACGGGCCCGAGACGACCGCCGAGGCGCAGCTTGCCGCCATCGGCGACGACGGGTCGGCCTACGCGCAGCGGGTGTCCCCGGATCTCGACCGCCTCGATGTCCGGGGCGCCGCGGACGAGGCGGTCGCGAAGGCCCTCGCCGCGCAGCGCCCGCGCGAGATGGACCCCGGCGATCACGAGGTCGTTCTCGAGCCGTACGCGGTCTTTGACATCGTGAAGTTCCTCTCCGAGCAGCTCACCGGGCAGGCGGTGGAGGAGGGGCGCTCCTTCGTCGGGGGTCACATCGGCGAGCGCGTCACCGGTCCGGTCACGCTCGTGGACGACCCGTTCGATCCCGAGTGCCTCCCGCGAGCCTTCGATTTCGAGGGCCAGCCGAGCGACCGGGTGACGCTCATCGCCGACGGCACCGCGCGCGCGGTCGTCTACGACTCCGGGACCGCGCACCGCGCTGGCGCGACGAACACCGGGCACGCGCTCCCGCCGGGATCGGGGCAGCCATCCGCGCCGATGCACCGCCGCCTCGAGGCCGGGACGGCGACGCGCGAGGAGCTCATCCGCTCGGTCTCCCGCGGGCTCCTCGTGACCCGGTTCCACTACACCCGCTGGGTCCATCAGCTGCGGACGATCGTCACCGGGATGACCCGCGACGGCACGTTCGCGATCGTCGACGGCGAGATCGCCCATCCGGTGAAGAACTTCCGCTTCACCCAGTCGTATCACGAGGCCCTCGCCGGGGTCCGGGGGATCGGGAACGAGCTGTCGCTCCTCGTCCCGGCGGAGCAGTTCGGGATCCAGGCGAGCGCCGCGCGCGTTCCGGTCCTCCACCTCGCGTCGTTCAGCTTCACCGGCGCGACGCGGTTCTGATGCCGGACCGCGAGACCATCGCGGTCCTCGATTACGGCAGCCAGTACACCCAGCTCATCGCCCGGCGCGTCCGCGAGGCCCGGGTCTACTGCGAGATCTTCCCCCATGACGTCACCGCGGCGACGCTCGCCCGGCGCGGGGTGAAGGGCGTCATCCTCTCCGGCGGGCCGATGAGCGTGTACGACGACGGCGCGCCGGGCATCGACCCGGCGATCCTCGACGGGCGCTTCCCGGTGCTCGGGGTCTGCTACGGGATGCAGCTCATGGCCCACACCCTCGCCGGCGGCGAGGTCGCGGCCGAGGGCCAGCGCGAGTACGGGCCGGCGACGCTCGAGCTCATCGATCGCGGCGGGATCTTCGCCGGCCTTGACCCGACCGAGCCGGCCTGGATGAGCCACGGCGACTCGGTGAAGCGGCTCCCGGCCGGCTTCCACGCCACCGCGCGGACCGCGCGCCTCGCGCACGCCGCGATGAGCGACGGCGAGTCGCGGTTCGGCGTGCAGTTCCACCCCGAGGTCGCGCACACCCCGCATGGCGCCACGCTCCTGCGGAGCTTCGTCCGGGACGTCGCCGGCTGCGCCGGTGACTGGACGCCGGCGGCGTTCGTCGAGGAGACCGTCGCCGAGCTCGCCCGGACCATCGGCGACCGCCATGCGATCTGCGCGCTCTCCGGCGGGGTCGATTCGGCGGTCGCCGCGGCCCTCGTCGCCCGGGCGATCGGCGATCGCCTCACCTGCGTGTTCATCGACACCGGGATGCTGCGCCTGGGCGAGCCCGCGCAGGTGGTCGCGACGTTCGGGCCGCGGCTGCGCCTGGTCGCGATCGACGCCGAGGCGCGGTTCCTGGGCCGGCTCGCCGGCGTGACCGACCCGGAGCGCAAGCGCGCGATCATCGGCGAGGAGTTCATCCGGTCCTTCGAGGAGGCCGCGGCGCAGCTCGGCCTGGTCGCCGAAGGGGTCGACACGGTGCTCATCCAGGGGACGATCTACCCCGATGTCATCGAGTCGAAGTCACGCGACAGCACGACGAGCGCGCGGATCAAGACCCACCACAACGTCGGCGGGCTCCCCGAGGTGATGTCCCTCGCGGTCGTCGAGCCGCTCCGGCGGTTGTTCAAGGACGAGGTCCGCCGGGTCGGCGCCGAGCTGGGCATCCCCGCTGAGATCCTCTGGCGCCATCCGTTCCCCGGCCCCGGGCTCGCGGTCCGGGTGGTGGGCGACCTCACGAAGGAGAAGCTCGACATCCTCCGCCGCGCGGACGCGATCTTCCTCGAAGAGCTGCGGGCCGCCGATCTCTATCGCGCCACGGCGCAGGCCTTCGCGGTGCTCACCCCGGTGCGGAGCGTGGGGGTGATGGGCGACTTCCGCACCTACGGGTACCTCGTCGCCCTCCGGGCGGTCACGACCGAGGACTTCATGACCGCCGACTGGTCCCGGCTGCCGTACGACCTCCTGGCCCGGGTCTCGTCGCGGATCGTGAACGAGATCCCGGCGGTGAACCGCGTCGTCTACGACATCTCCTCGAAGCCGCCGGCGACGATCGAATGGGAGTGAAGCGGTGAGGGAACCGCGGTCKCGCGGGACCGAGCGAACACGGTGAAGGATCTCCTGCGGGGGCGCGATCGGGTGCAGAGGCTCATCGAGCAGAACCGCGCGAGCCGCAGCCCCGGCCGCGCGCACGGCGGGCCCGGGCTCAACTGCCTGGTCCTCGGCGGCGGCGGCCGCGAATACGCGATCGCCTGGCGGCTGGCGCGCTGCGCCAGCGTGGCCACGATCGACGTCGCGCCGGGGAACGGCGCGATGGCGCTCTTCGCCCGCGTTCTCGACTTCGCGCCGACCGACATCGCGCGCATCGAGCAGCACTGCGCCGCCGCGTCGATCGATCTGGTCGTCGTCGGGCCGGACGATCTGGTCGCCGCCGGCATCGGGGACGCGCTCCGCCGGACCGGCGCGACGGTGGTCTGTCCCTCGCGCCAGGCGGCCCGCATCGAATCGAGCAAGAGCTTCGCGAAGGCGCTCATGATCGAGGCCGGGGTCCCCACCGCCGCGTTCAGCGTCCATCCCGACGCGGCCGCGGCGCGCGCCGCCCTCGACGACCGGCCGGACGGCCCGGTCGTGGTGAAGGCCGACGGCCTCGCCGCCGGGAAGGGGGTGGTCGTGGCCGCGGATCGTGCCGCGGCGCGGGCCGCGCTCGCGCTGCCGTCGATCTCCGACGGCGCGGTCGTGCTCGAGGAGCTTCTCGCCGGCCCCGAGGCGTCGCTCATGGCCCTGGTGGACGGCGAGACCGTCGTGGCGTTGCCGCCGGCCCGCGATCACAAGCGCCTGGGCGACGGCGACACCGGCCCGAACACCGGCGGGATGGGCGCCTGCTCGCCGACCGCGGCGCTGCCCGATGACCAGGCCCAGCCGCTCGCCGAGCGGCTCATCGCGCCGGTCGCCCGGCTCCTGGCGGACCGCGGCACGCCGTTCCGCGGGGTGATCTTCGCCGGGCTCCTGCAGGCCCCGGGCGGCTGGCGGGTCCTCGAGTACAACGCCCGCTTCGGCGATCCGGAGGCCCAGGTCGTCCTGCCGCGCCTGGAGGGGGATTTCGCGGCGCTCCTCTGTGCGCTGGGCGAGGGCCGCCTGGCCGAGCACGTCGCCGAGCACCCGGTCCGGTTCGATCGGCGGGCCTACGTCGACGTGGCCCTCTGCGCCGCGGGCTACCCGGCGGCGCCGCGGCGCGGGGACCGGATCACGGTGGACGATCTCCCGGATGACGTCTGGACGTTCCACGCCGGCACCCGTCGCGCCCCCGATGGCGGCTTCGTCACCGACGGCGGCCGGGTGCTCCACATCGTCGCCCAGGGGGACACCGTCGCCGCGGCCCGCGCGAAGGCGTATCTCGGGGCCGCGCGGGTGCACTTCGAAGGCAGGTTCTATCGTCAGGACATCGCGGCGGACCAGGTGGAAGACCGGGCAGRAGGGTCGTCATGATCGGGGTCGTCATCGTCATGGGCTCGGCGTCGGATCGGCCGGTCATGCAGGTCTCCGAGGAGACCCTCGCCGGTCTCGGGATCGACTGCGAGGTGAAGGTCCTCTCCGCGCACCGCACCCCCGACGCCCTGCGCGAATGGGTGCGCGGCCTCGAGGGCCGCGGGGTGAAGGTCGTCATCGCCGCGGCGGGTGGCGCCGCGCATCTCGCCGGCGCGATCGCCGCGCACACGACGCTCCCGGTCATCGGCGTGCCGCTCGCCTCGGCGAACGCCATCGGTGGCGGCCTCGATGCGCTGCTCTCCACGGTGCAGATGCCGCGGGGCGTCCCCGTGGCGACCGTCGCGGTGGGTGAGGCCGGCGCGGCGAACGCCGCGATCCTCGCCGCGCAGATCCTCGCCACCGCCGACCCGGCCCTCGGCGCGCGGATCAAGACGATGCGCGAGACGATGGCCCTGAAGGTGCTCGGGGGATGACCTTCGGGTCGCGTTTTGACGCGATCTCGCCGCTCGACGCGCGGTTCTATGGCGGCGACCCGGCGCTCTACAACGCGCTCCATCCGTATCTTTCCGAAGAAGGTCGAGTGCGCGCGCAGGCGAAGGCCGAGGCCGCCCTCGCCCGGGCGCTCGCCGAGGAGGGCCTCGTCCCGCACGCCGCGGCGGAGGCGATCGCGGCCGCGGCGGAGACGATCACCGCCGCGGCGGTCTACGCCGAGGAGGCCCGCATTGGGCACGACGTCCGCGCGCTGGTGAACCTCATCCGGGCCGCGGTGCCCGAGGACGCCCGACGCTTCGTCCATCTCGGCGCGACGTCGATGGACATCGTCGACACCGCGAACGCCTGGCGCTATCGGGAGTGCGTCGACCGGGTCGTCGTCCCGCGGCTCGGGCGGCTCGCCGCGCGGCTCATCGCCATCGCCGAGGAGGAGGCCGACAGTCCCCAGGCCGGCCGGACCCACGGCCAGCACGCGGTCCCGATCACTTTTGGGTTCGCGATCGCCGAGTACGTCGACCGGCTCGGCGGGCGCATCCTGCTGGTCCGCGATGCCGCGCGGGCCCTGCCGGGGAAGCTTGCCGGCGCCGTCGGCGCGTACAACGCCCCGGCCCTGCTCTCGCCCGATGCGCGCGCGCTCGAGCGCCGCTACCTCGCGCTCCTGGGCCTCCGGCCGGCCGGGCACAGCACCCAGATCGTCGAGCCGGAGGGCTGGGCCGATCTCGCGCACGCGCTCACGACGACGCTCGGGGTGATGGCGAATCTCGCGGACGACATGCGGCAGCTCCAGCGCACCGAGATCGCGGAGATCGCCGAGTCGTTCGGAGCGCAGCAGGTCGGATCGTCGACGATGCCGCAGAAGCGCAACCCGGTCTCGTTCGAGAACGTGAAGAGCATCTGGAAGGCCTACGTGCCGCGCATCGTCACGACGTACATGGATCAGATCAGCGAGCACCAGCGTGATCTCACGAACTCCGCATCGCAGCGATTCGGCGGCGAGCTGCTCGCCGCGACGGCGTACGCCGCGACGCGCCTGGAGGCGTCGCTCGACGGGATGCGGGTCGATCGCGAGCGGATGCGGGCGAACCTCGCGCTCTCGCGCGGCGGCATCGCCGCCGAGGCGCTCTACGTGCTCCTCGCCAAGCACGGGCACGGCGACGCGCACGAGGCGGTGCGCCGGCTCACGCTCGATGCCGACCGCACCGGACGTCCGGTCGTGGAGATCGCGTCGCACGATCTGGAGCTGCGCGCGGTCGTCGGTGAGCTCACGCCGCAGGAGCGCCGGGTCATCGAGCGGCCGGAAGAATATCGCGGCCTGTCGGCCGAGGTCGCCCGCGAGGTCGCGGCGACCTGGCGCCGCACGCTGCAGGAGGTGTTGCCGGTATGAGCGCGAAGCGCGACCCCGCGGCGGCCAAGACGATCCCTGGCGCGACGCTCTTCCGCCATGGGAAGGTGCGCGAGGTCTACGAGGCCGGCACGGGGCGGCTGGTCATCGTCGCCTCCGACCGCCTCTCGGCCTTCGACGTGGTCCTCCCGACGCCGATCCCGGACAAGGGCAAGGTGCTCACCCAGCTGTCCAGCTTCTGGTTCGAGAAGACCGCGCACCTGATCCCGAACCACCTGCTCAGCAGCCGCGTCGCCGACTTCCCGGCCCCGTTCCGCGATCACCCCGAGCTCGCCGGGCGCGCGGTGCTGGTGAAGCGCTGCGAGCGCGTCGATTTCGAATGCGTCGCCCGCGGCTACCTGTCCGGCTCGGCCTGGGTCGAATACCGCACCAACGGGACCGTCGCGGGCGAGCGCCTGCCCCGCGGGCTCGAAGAGTCGGCGCGCCTGGACGAGCCGATCTTCACCCCGGCGACCAAGGCGATCACCGGCCATGACGAGAACATCTCGCGCGCCCAGCTCGCGGCCGCGGTCGGGCGCGACCTCGCGAAACGCCTCGAGGAGGCGACGATCKCCCTCTACCGGTACGCCCACGCCTACGCGCTTGGGCGCGGCCTCATCCTCGCCGACACGAAATTCGAGTTCGGCCTGGATGGCGACACGCTCACGCTCATCGACGAGGCGCTCACGCCGGACTCCTCGCGCTACTGGGACGCGCGGACCTACCGCCCGGGCGGAACCCCGCCGTCGTACGACAAGCAGTTCGTGCGCGACTTCCTCATCGCGAGCGGCTGGGACCGCGAGCCCCCGGGGCCGGCGCTCCCGCCCGAGGTCCTGCGCGGGACGGTCGAGCGCTATCGCGGGTGCTACGAGCTGCTGAGCGGCCGGGAGCTGGCGTGAGCCGCTTCGTCGCGACGATCCAGGTCCGGCCGAAGGCCGAGATCCGCGATCCGCAGGGCGAGGCCGTCGCCGCGGCGCTCCGCTCGCTCGGCCTCGCGGTCGACGACGCGCGCACCGGCAAGGAGATCGTCGTGCGCTTCACCGCGGACGACCCCGCCGCCGCGCGCGCGGCGGCGGAGAAGATGGGGGACGAGCTCCTGGCGAACCCGGTGATCGAGGACTACGCCGTGGAGGTCACCGCGGCCCCCGAGGCCTGACCGCGCGTTGACGACCGCGGCCTCGCCGCATAGCCTGTCCCCGGCGGATGAAAACGTTTACAGACCACAATCGGACGGCGGCGGGATCCCGGCCAACGGTGATCACCGTCGCCCGACGGGCGGGCGTCTCGATCGCATCGGTATCGCGGGTCCTGAACGGCCTTCCCGCGAGCGCCGAGATGGAGCGTCGGGTGCGCCGAGCGACCGCGGCGCTCGGGTACGTCCCCGATCTGCGGGGCCGATCGCTCAAAGCTGGCCGGACGATGCAGCTCGGCTTCGCGGTCGCCGACATCGCGAACCCGGTCTACGTCGAGATGATGCGGGCGATCGACGAGCTGACTTCAACCGCGGGGTACCGCCTCGTGCTGCATTCGACGGGTTCCGATCCGGTCCGGCAGATCGACGTCATCGAAGGCCTCGGACGGCGGTACGTCGACGGACTCATTCTCAGCCCGCTGCGGATCACGGCCGATCTGCTGCGGTCCCTGCGCGCGGCTCCGGTGGCGGTCGTGATCATCGGGTCGCTGGCCGAATCCGAGCCGGTCGATGCAGTGCGGGCGGATTCCCGCCGAGGAGCGGCCCTCGCGATCGAGCATCTCGCGGCCGCCGGTCGACGGTCGATCGGCTTCCTGAACGGTGATCCGCGGACCGTGCCGGGGATGGCGCGGCAGGAGGGCTATCGAGCGGCACTCGCGGTTGCCGGTCTGGCCTATGACGAACGCCTCGTGGCCGTCGGCGGTGAGTTCACCTACGCGGCCGGTCACGCCGCCGCGCGCGAGCTCTTCGCGCGTGCGCGTCCCGATGCGCTGTTCTGCGCTGACGACCTCATCGCCGTGGGCGCGATGCGCGCTCTGGCCGATCTCCACCTACGGGTGCCCGAAGACGTCGCGGTCGTGGGTATGGATGACACCGAGCTCGCGCGGATGAGCACCCCCGCGCTCAGCAGTGTCTCGCTCGGCTCCACGGAGCGCGCGCGCATCGCGGCCCGGCTGCTTCTGGACCGGCTGGCCGACCCATCGCTCGCCCCGCGACAGCTGACCGTCCCACCACATTTGGTCGCACGAGAATCGAGCGGGCCTGGTCGCGGGGTGCTCGCGTGACGGTGGCGCTGGCCCGTGGTCGCGTTTCGGTCCGCCGCGCCGGCAACAGCCCGCTCCTGTTCCTCCTGCCCGCGGTCGTGCCGGTGATCGTCTTCAGCGTGCTGCCTTTGCTCGAGGGGATCTACCTCGGCTTCACCGACGCGAAGGCCGGCATCAACGTGGACCTCGCACCGAACCTCCTCGACAACTACAGCCGGCTCCTGAGCAACGATCTGTTCTGGCAGTCCTTTCAGATCGGGATCATCTGGGCGCTCAGCACGACATTTCTTCAGTACGCACTCGGGCTCGGCCTCGCGCTCCTGCTTGAGCAGCCGCTGCGCTTCCTCTGGCTCGCGCGCACGCTCGCCCTCGTTCCCTGGGCCACGCCCCCGGTCATCGTCGCGATCATGTGGCGCCTGGTGTACCAGCCGGATATCGGCTGGATGCGACCGGGGCCCCGGTCGTGCTTGAAGGTGAATCGAATATCCCGCTCGCGCGGATCGCCGATCATGAGATGTCCTGGGCCCAGTGGCAGGCCGATAGCCGGACGCCGGGCGTGCTTCGCGCGAAGTGGTTCGAGCCGCGGCACATGCTGCACCAAACGCGGCGCTGGGATCATGATCGGACCGCTCAGCTGCGGACCGCGTGGCTGAACGGCGCGGGCATGCTCGTGTGGGAAAACGTGTTCGGCTCGTGGGTCGGCTGGAGCCTCCGCGATCGCGCGACGTTCTCGGCGCTGCTCGGTGTGCAGCGGGCCTTTTCCCGACACTTTTCTCATGGCGAGTGGACGCCGCTCGCAGATCCGCCGGACCTTGACGTCCCGGCATTCTTCAGTTCTCGCTTCTCCGTCGGTCGTTCGCGGCTCTGGACGATCGTCGCCGGTACCGACCGATCGCTCGGCGGCGATGACGCGATCGTCGCCGACGCCGGGGGAGGTGAGCGCTGGTTCGAGCTCACCACCGGCCAAGAGCTGGTGGCGGCTGTCCGTGGCGGGCGCGCGCGCGTCACGCTCCCGGCCCTGACCCGGCGGTTCGCCGCGATCCTCGCCGTCCCAGACGCCGCGGTGGATCCCCCGCTGCGGAAGTTCCTCGCCGCGCAGGCCGCGCGGCCCGGCAGCGAAGACGGGAGATTCCCGGCGCGCCGGCCGCGGCGGATCGCCGCGCCGCCGGCAGCGGTCGTGGGCGTTCCGCGCGAGTCGATCGAGATTCCCGCCGGACAGCGATCGGTGACCGTTCGGTACCGCTTGCGTGAGACCGGCATGTACGGACCCGCGCCGTTCGCCGATCTCTGGAAGCCCCTACCGCCGCTCCTTCATCACCTGGAAGCCGAGCGACACGTGGTCGATCTGCGCCACGTGGCCGTTTCGCGGAGCGAGATCACGAACGCGCAATACGCGCGATTCATCGAGGCGACCGGGTATCGGCCGGCGATTGGGGACCGCTTTCTCGAGCACTGGAACGGGGGAGTTCCCCGGGTGGGTACCGGCGAGGAGCCGGTGCGCTACGTGGACCTCGACGACGCGCGCGCGTACGCGCGGTGGGCCGGTCTTCGTCTGCCGACGGAGTTCGAGTGGCAGATCGCCGCGGAGGATCAGGCGTTCGCGCGCGGCGAGCCACTGGTGTGGAACTGGACGGAGAGCGAGCACTCCGACGGTCGCACCCGCTTCACGATCGTGAAGGGTGGGTCGCACGTGCGTCTTGAGAGCTCGGAGTGGTACGCCGATGGCGGTCCGCAGCCGCCGGAGGTCTCGCTGAAGCTTCTCCGCGCGGGTCCCTCGCGCGTCGGCCCTCGCCGATCTCCGAGCACGGGGCATCGTGTGAGCACTCCCCCCCCACCGCTGACCTGGCTCTACGTCCCAGCCGATCGGCCCGATCGGTTCAGGCGGGCGCTGGGGTCGGGTGCCGACGTGGTTATCGTCGATCTCGAGGATGCCGTCGCCGTGGCACACAAGGATATCGCCCGCGAGAACGTTCGCGCGCTGCTCGCGGCGCCAACCTCAACGCCGCTGGTCGTTCGGATCAACGACATCCGCTCACCGTGGGCCGCCGCGGACTGCGCCATGCTGGCGGACGCGCGCAATCTCACCGGTGTACGTGTCCCGAAGGTCGAGAGCGCCGATGACGTGCATGCCGTGCGAACCGCGCTTCGCTCGCGCGCGCTGCCGCTGCAGCTCCTCATCGAGAGCGCCCGTGGCCTCGAGGCCGCGTTCGCGATCGCGCGCGCCGACCCGAACGTCGCAAGCCTCGGCCTTGGGGAGGCCGACCTGCGCAGCGACCTTGGCGTCGGTGACGACGACGGACTGCTTTGGTCACGGAGCCGCGTGGTCGTGGCCGCCCGCGCGGCGGGGTTGCCCCCGCCGGCGATGTCCGTCTACACGAAGCTGGATGATCCCGAGGGTCTCGCCGCGTCCTGCCTACGCGGCCGGGCGCTCGGATTCGTTGGCCGTGCCGCCATCCATCCACGGCAGCTCTCGGTCATCGTGACCTGCTTTCTGCCGACCGAGGCCGAGGTCGCTGCGGCGCGTGAACTCGTGGATCTGCTCGGTGCGGCAGCCGGCGGTGGCCAGGGTGGGGGGATCCTTTCCGACGGACGCTTCGTCGATCGAGCGATGCTCGAGGGCGCGGAGCGTGTCGTCGCTCTTGCCGCGCGACGCCCGTGAACATTGGGTGAGACCGTCGCCGCGTCTACGATGGTGGGCGTGAAGGTCGCCGTCCTGCGCTTCCCCGGGACCTGGAGCGAGCGGGACTTCGCGCACGCCCTCGGGGTCGCCGGGGCCGAGGCCGAGATCGTCTGGCATGAGGATGCCGACCTGGCCGGCTACGACGCGGCGATCGTCCCGGGCGGCTTCGCCTACGGCGACTACCTCCGCGCCGGCGCGATCGCGAAGATCTCACCGGCGGCCGCGGCGCTGCGCCGCGCGGCCGACGCCGGGATGCCGATCCTCGGCAGCTGCAACGGCTTCCAGATCCTCTGCGAGATCGGGCTGCTGCCCGGCGCGCTGGTCCGCAACCGCGGGGTCGAGTTCCGCTGCGATTGGGTGACGCTGCGGGTCGAGCAGGACGCGACGGCGTTCACCGCCGGTCTGCGCGGCGCGCTCCTCCGGATGCCGATCGCGCATGGCGAGGGCTGCTGGGTCGCCGATGCCGCCACCCTGGCCGGGGTGGAGGAGCGGGGGCAGGTCGTGTTCCGCTACGTGGACGACCGGGGCGCCGCGACGCTCGAGGCCAACCCGAATGGGAGCACCGCGAACATCGCCGGCCTGTCGAACGGGCGGGGGAACGTCGTGGGGCTCATGCCGCACCCGGAGCGCTGCTCGGAAGCGCTCCTTGGCGGGACCGATGGCCTGCGCGTCCTGGCGGCGCTGGCGGAATCGATCCGCGCCGGCCGCTCCGGCACGGCGCCCGCTCGCGTATAACGGTCACGTGGATCTCTTCGAGAAGCAGGCCCAGCTCCAGACGCTCTTCCAGACGAGCCCGGTCGACGCCGCGTACGCCCAGGGCACCGCGTCCGGCCGGAAGATCGCGGGGAGCTACGCCGACCTCGACGTCGCGCTCCTGCTCCTGGACAAGATCAAGACGAGCGAGTTCTTCGACTATCAGGTCTATTTCGTGAGCGAGCTCAGCAAGGCGCTCGAGACGAACGATCTGGACGTGGTCATCCTCAATCAGGCCTCGCTCCTCCAGCGGGCTCAGGTCATCCGCACCTGGTCGCTCCTGTTCCAGCGCGATCACAAGCGGCGCGTGCGGTTCGAGGCCCGCTCCACGATGGAGTACCTGGAGTTCAAGAAGTACGACGAGCTCCAGTCGAAGGCCCTCGCCGAGCGGGTCCGCGGCGAGCGATTCGCGATCGACGAGGACTACGTGCGCGCGCGGCTCCTCCGGCTGCGCGAATACGTGCACCTGCTCCAGGACCTTCAGGCGATCGACCGGACGAAGTTCCGCGCCGACCCCAAGCTCTACGGCCTTGCCCAGTGGTACCTCCAGCAGGCCGTCGAGCTCCTCTTCGGCACCGGCGCGTACCTCGTGAGTGCCCTCGCGCTACCGAAACCGGAGGCGTACCACGACATCCTCGACTCGATCGCCGCGCACGGCATCATCGAGCGCGCACTGGCGTATCGTTTGGAGCACCTGGCGAATCTGCGCAACCTGCTCGCCTACGACCGCGAGCAGACGGATATCGATGAGGTATACGGGCACATGCAGACCCGCCTTCCGGACCTCGCGGCCTTCGCCGATCAGATCGACGGCTTCATCGGAGCGGATCGAGCCATATGAGCGCGTCCCCGATGGTGACGGGGACGACGGCGCAGCCTAACCCCGCACCGAGCGGCCTCCCACGCGAGGTCGGGCTCACCGACCCCGAGGCGGCGGGCGTCCGGGCGCGGATCGGCCGCGAGCCGAACGCCCTGGAGTGGGCGATGTTCGGCGCGATGTGGAGCGAGCACTGCGCCTACAAGCACAGCACGGCCCTCCTCCGCACGCTCCCGACGACCGGCGTGAAGGTCGCCCTCGGCCCCGGCGAGAACGCCGGCGCGGTCGACATCGGTGACGGGCTGCTCTGCGTGTTCAAGGTCGAGAGCCACAACCATCCGTCGGCGGTCGAGCCGTATCAGGGCGCGGCGACCGGCGTGGGCGGCATCCTGCGTGACATCTTCGCCATGGGCGCGCGTCCGGTCGCGGTCTTGAACGCGCTGTTCTTCGGCGACCCGGCCGAGGAGCGCACCCGGCGGCTCGTGCGCGGTGTCGTCGGCGGGGTCTCGTTCTACGGGAACTGCGTCGGCATCCCCGATGTCGGTGGCCATGTCTCGTTCGAGCCCTGCTACGGCGGGAACCCCCTCGTGAACGCGATGTGCATCGGCCTGGTCGAGCGCGCCGCGCTCCGCTCCGCCGCCACGGCGCGCCCCGGGAGCGCGGTCTACCTCGTCGGGTCGGACACCGGCCGCGACGGGATCGCCGGCGCCTCGCTGCTCGCCTCGTTCGAGTTCGGCGACGGCGACACGAGCAAGCGGCCGTCGGTCCAGGTGGGCAACCCGTTCCTCGAGAAGCTCCTGCTCGAGGCGACCCTCGAGCTCGTGGCCGCCGACGCGGTCGAGGCGGTCCAGGATCTCGGCGCCGCGGGCCTCACCTGCGCGGTGAGCGAGGTCGCGGCGAAGAGCGGCGTGGGGATGCGGATCGATGTGGACCTGGTGCCCCGGCGCGCGACCGGCATGGCGCCGTTCGAGGTGCTGCTCTCCGAGTCGCAGGAGCGGATGCTCGTCATCGCCCGCCCCGGCCGCGAGGCCGACGTGGAGCGCGTCTTCGCCCGCTGGGAGCTCCACGGCGTGCGGATCGGCGAGGTCCTGGCCGAGGAGCGCCTGGACCTCGTCTCCGGCGGCGCCCTCGTCGCCTCGCTCCCGCCCAAAGCGCTGGCCGACGACGCCCCCGAGTACGACATCACCGCCTGGGCCCAGGCGCCCGAGACCGTCGCGAACAACGGGCCGGCGTCACTGCTCGCCGGGGACGGATCGCCGCAGCGATCCGGAAGTCCCGGCGACAGTCGACCGGACGGATCGCCGCAGCGATCCGGAAGTCCCGGCGACCGCAAAAAGCTGGGCCTCGAGCTCCTCGCGCTCCTCGCCTCGCCGGCGATCGCGTCCCGCGCGGTGCTCTATCGCACCTACGACCAGATGGTCGGCACCGACACCGTCGTCGGGCCGGGCGGGGACGCCGCGGTGCTGCGGATCAAGGGCCGTCGCGACGGGATCGCCGCCGCGGTGGACGCCGCGCCGCGCATCGCGGCGATCGATCCCTACGTCGGCGCGGCGTCCGCGGTCGCCGAGGCGACCCGCAACCTCGTCTGCATCGGCGCCGAGCCGCAGGCCCTCACCGACTGCCTGAACCTGGGCAACCCCGAGCGGCCGGCCGGCGCGTGGCAGCTCGTCCGCACGATCGACGGGATCCGCGCCGCCTGCGCCGCGCTCGACGTGCCGGTGGTCTCGGGGAACGTCTCGCTCTACAACGCCACGCAGGGGCGCGACATCTGGCCGACCGCGACGATCGGCGCGGTCGGGCATCTTCCGGACGTGGCGGCGTACCTGCCGGTCACGACCGGAGCGGCCGGCGATCTCGTGCTRCTCGCCGGCAGCGCCGATGTCGCCATCGGGGCGTCGGCGTACGGCGCGTCGCGCGGGATCCACGAGGGGCCGGTGCACATCGACCTGGCGCTCGAGGCCCGGCTCCAGCGGTTCGTGCTCGCGGCCCACCGGGCCGGCGCGCTGCGCGCGGCCCACGATCGCAGCGACGGCGGGCTCGCGGTGGCGCTCGCCGAGCTGGCGCTCCGCGACGGGGTCGGGATGCGCGTGACCCTGCCGGCGGTGCGCGGCAGCGACAAGCGGGTGATGCTCTTTGGCGAAGGACCCTCGGGCATCGTCCTGGTCGTCGCACCGGATCGCGAGGCCGCGGTGCGCGCGCTCGCGGCGACGCACGAGGTCCCGCTCTTCACCCTCGGCGCGATCGGCGGCGACCTCCTGGAGGTCGCGCCGGTCCTCGGCCTCCCGGTCGCGGCCCTCGCCCGCGCGCACGGCGAGGGCCTCGCCCGGGCGCTCGGCCGCCCGACCGAAGGGGTGAGCTAGCCATCTGCGGCGTCTGCGGCATCTGGTCACCCGCGGGGTCGGACCCGACGGAGGCGGCGCGCCTGATGTTCTTCGCGCTCTACGCCCTCCAGCACCGCGGGCAGGAGTCGGCCGGCATCGCCGCGACGAACGGCACGGACCTGCGGGTCCTGCGGCGGATGGGCCTGGTCGGGCAGGTCTTCAGCGAGCCGGACCTCGGCACCCTCGGCGGCCGCGCCGCGATCGGCCATACCCGCTACTCGACGACCGGCTCGTCGCGCCTGGAGAACGCGCAGCCGATGGTCGTCGCCGACCGCACGCTCGGCGAGCTGGCCCTCGGACATAACGGCAACTGCATCAACGCCCACGAGATGCGCGAGACGCTGCGTGCCGCGGGCGCCTCGTTCGTGACCTCGAGCGACACCGAGGTCGTCGCGCAGGCGATCGCCTCGGCGGAGGGGACGAGCTGGGACGACCGGATCCTGGCCGCGCTGCCAAAACTCGCCGGCGCCTGGTCGCTCACCATCCTCACCCCGGTCGCGCTCTACGCGATCCGCGATCCGCTCGGGGTGCGCCCGCTCAGCCTCGGACGACGCGGCGACGCCTGGATCGTCGCGAGCGAGACGTCGGCCCTCGACACGATCGGCGCCGAGTTCGTTCGGGACGTCGCTCCGGGCGAGGTCCTCCGGATCGACGACCGCGGGCCGGTGACGATCGGCGACCTTGCCGGAGCGCGGCGTGGCCTCTGCATCTTCGAGCACGTGTACCTCGCCTCGGCGTCCAGCCGCATCGGCGGCTCATCGGTCTACGCGACGCGGGAGCGGATGGGCGAGATCCTCGCCGAGGAGCAGCCGGCCGACGCCGACGTCGTCATCCCGGTCCCCGACAGCGCGATCCCCGCCGCCGTCGGGTACGCCCGCCGGAGCGGCCTCCCGTTCCAGGAGGGCCTCATCAAGAACCGCTACATCGGCCGGACCTTCATCCAGCCGACCGCGGAGCTGCGGAAGAACAGCATCGCGCTCAAGTACAACGCCCTCCACGACGTGCTCGCGGGGAAGCGCGTCGTCGTCATCGATGACTCCATCGTCCGCGGGTCCACGAGCGGACCGATCGTCGCGCTTCTGCGCAAGAACGGGGCGAAGGAGGTGCATCTGCGCGTCTGCTCGCCCCCGATCCGGCATCAATGCTTCTTCGGCGTGGACATGGCCCGGCGCGAGGACCTCATCGCCTCGCAGCTGGACGTCGAGGGCATCCGCCGGCACATCGGCGCGGATTCCCTCGGCTACCTCTCGCTCGCGGGGATGGTCCGCGCCACCGGCGGCACCGCCGGCGAGTTCTGCACCGCCTGCTTCACCGGCGACTACCTTGTGCCGGTGCAGCTCGACCTCGGGAAGGACGTGCTGGAGGCGCTCCGCTCGTGACGACCTACAAGGACGCCGGGGTCGACGTCTCGCGGGCCGCGGACGCGCTCGGCCGTGTCCGGGACCGCGTCCGCGCGACGAAGCGGCCCGAGGTCATCGGCGATGTCGGCGCGTTCGGCGGCCTGTTCCGCTTCGGCGGGTACCGCGACGCGGTCCTGGTGGCCACCACCGACGGGGTCGGCACGAAGCTCGAGCTCGCGCGGCTCCTCGACCGGCACGAGGGCGTCGGCGCCGACCTGGTCAACCACTGCGTGAACGACGCGCTCGCGATGGGCGCCGAGCCGCTCTTCTTCCTCGACTACTTCTCCACCAGCCGGATCGACCCGGCGGTGTTCGCGCGGGTCGTCGGCGCGATGGCCGACGCCTGCCGCGCCCAGGGCTGCGCGCTCCTCGGCGGCGAGACCGCCGAGATGCCGGGGATGTACGCCGACGGCGCGTACGACCTCGCCGGGTTCCTGGTCGGCGCGGTCGAGCGCGACGCGCTCCTCGACCCGGCCGCGGTCGTGGCGGGGGATGCGCTCATCGGCCTGCCCTCGAGCGGCCTGCACACCAACGGCTTCACCCTGGCCCGCGCCGTCGTGGCGCAGGCCGCGGCGAAGACGAGCTGGACGCTGGAGGAGTTCCTCGGGCTGCCGCGCTCGGAGCTGCGGACCGAGACCCTCGCGAGCGCGCTCCTGGCGGTCCATCGCTGCTACCTCGAGGAGGTCCGCGCCCTGCGGAGCGCCGCCGCGGTCCGCTCGATCGCGCATCTCACCGGCGGCGGCTGGGAGGGGAACCTGCCGCGCGCGCTGCCGGAGGGCCTGGGCGCGGTGGTGGACCGCGCCAGCTGGACCGTGCCGCCGCTCTTCCGCCTCCTCGCGGCCTGGGGCGGCGTGGCTTCGGCCGAGGCGTTCGACACCTGGAACATGGGCATCGGCCTGGTCGCGGTCGTGGCCGCGGCCGACCTGCGCGCCGCGCTCGGCGCCCTTCCCGACGCGATCAGCCTCGGCCGCGTCGAGCCGGCCGTCGCCGGAGCGCCGCGGGTCCGCTGGGTCGACGACCGGACGTGAGCCTGCGGGTCGGGGTCCTGGTCTCCGGCCGGGGGACGAATCTCGGGGCGCTCATCGACGCCTGCCGCGACGGCCGGCTCGACGCGGAGATCGTCTATGTCGCCTCCAGCCGCAAGCAGGCGCCGGCCCTCGAGCGCGCCGCCGCCGCCGGGATCCCCGCCGCGGCGTTCCCGCCGGCGGCGAACGGCGGCCGCGACGCGGCGCAGCTCCTCATGGCCGCCCGGCTGCGCGCCCTGGAGGTCGGCCTGGTCGTCCTCGCCGGCTTCGACCGGATCCTCGGCGAAGCCTTCTTCGCGCGGCTCGGCGCTGTGCCGGTGATCAACATCCACCCCTCCCTGCTGCCCGCGTTCGCCGGGCTGAACGGGATCACGGTCCATCAGGCGGTCCTCGCCGCCGGTGTCCCGGAGACCGGCTGCACCGTGCATCGGGCCCATCCCGGGCAGCTCGACGCCGGCGAGATCCTGGTCCAGCGCCGGGTGCCGGTGCTGCCGGGCGACGACGCCGAGACGCTCGCCGCCCGGGTCCTCGCCGAAGAGCATCTCGCCCTGGTGGCCGCGGTCGCGCGGGTCGCCGAGCTCGCCCGGACCACCGTCCGGGTCTAGGACGCGGCCCGCCGCAACCGTCGTCGCAACTCTGGCGCAACCACCGGAGCCCTCGGACGCAACCTTCGCGTCGATCGCGGAGGCGTCCGCGACCGGTCGTTCGGCCCGGTCTCCGAACGTTTTCGTGAAAACCTGCCAGTGGTGTGTTATACCGCACCGCGCTCGACGTTCACGTTTTCGCCGAAGCCAAAGGCAGGAGAACGCCCGATGACGATGTCGGTCCCGTACGGTCGCAAGATGGTCCATCAGCCGGCGGTCAAAGAGGTCAACGTCCTGTGGATGACCGAGGGTCTCGGTTGTGATGGCGACTCCGTTTCGATCACCGCGGCGACCCAGCCGAGCCTCGAGGACATCCTGCTCGGCGCGATCCCGGGACTGCCCAAGGTGAACCTGCACAACCCGGTGCTCGCGTATGAGAACGGCGACGAGTTCATGGAGTTCTGGTACAAGGCCGAGCGCGGCGAGCTCAATCCCTTCGTCCTCGTCATCGAGGGCTCGATCCCGAACGAGAAGATCAAGAAGGAAGGCTACTGGGCGGCCATGGGCACCGACCCGATGGGCCAGCCGATCAAGCTGAACGACTGGATCGACCGGCTCGCGCCCAAGGCCTTCGCCGTCGTCGCCGCCGGCACCTGCGCGACGTACGGCGGGATCCACGCGATGGCCGGCAACCCGACCGGGGCGATGGGCCTGGCCGACTATCTCGGCTGGGACTTCAAGTCGGCCGCCGGGTTCCCGATCGTGAACGTCCCGGGCTGCCCGGTGCAGCCGGACAACTTCATGGAGACGTTCCTCTACCTGCTCTACATGGCCGCGGGCCTCGCGCCGACGATCCCGCTCGACGATCAGCTCCGTCCGACGTGGCTGTTCGGCAAGACGGTGCACGAAGGCTGCGACCGTGGCAGCTACTACGAGCAGGGTCAGTTCGCGACCGAGTACGGCTCGCCGCTCTGTCTGGTGAAGCTCGGCTGCTGGGGACCGGTGGTGAACTGCAACGTCCCCAAGCGCGGCTGGATGATGGGCATCGGTGGGTGCCCGAACGTCGGCGGGATCTGCATTGGCTGCACCATGCCGGGCTTCCCGGACAAGTTCATGCCCTTCATGGATGAGCCGCCCGGAGGCAAGCTGAGCAGCGGGCTGATCGGCACCTACGGCGCCGCCATCCGCACCATGCGCAAGATCACGAACAAGACGGTGAACAAGGAGCCGAAGTGGCGCCACAACCGTCCCGAGCTGACGACCGGCAACCGGCCGGTCAACTACTGAAGCCGAGAGCGAAGGAGTTCAACAGATGACCATTCTCCACCCGGAGGCCAAGAAGGCCCCCGCGTTGGTCGACGTCTCCTGGGACCCGATCACACGGATCGTGGGCAGCCTCGGCATCTTCACGAAGATCGACTTCGCGAACCGCGTCGTCGCTGACTGTCGCAGCACCTCGTCGATCTTCCGCGGCTACTCGATCTTCATGAAGGGCAAGGACCCGCGGGACGCGCACTTCATCACCAGCCGCATCTGCGGCATCTGCGGCGACAACCACTGTGTCTGCGCGACCTACGCGCAGAACATGGCCTTCGGTGTCCGTCCGCCGGCCCTGGGTGAGTGGATCGTGAACCTCGGCGAGGCTGCCGAGTACATGTTCGACCACAACCTCTTCCAGGACAACCTGCTGATGGTCGACTTCTGCGAGTCGATGGTCAAGCAGACCAACCCCAGTGTCCTCGCGCGTGCCGAGAACACCCCTTCGCCGCACGCCGCCGTGCACGGGTACCGCACGATCGCCGACATCATGCGGGCGCTCAACCCGTTCACCGGCGACTTCTACCGCGAGACCCTCTTCGTCAGCCGCTACACCCGCGAGATGATCTGCCTGATGGAGGGACGTCACGTCCATCCGTCGACGCTGTACCCGGGTGGCGTCGGCACCGTGCCGACCGTGCAGCTCTTCACCGACTACATGGTCCGGCTGGCCAAGTACACCGAGTTCATGAAGAAGGTCGTGCCGCTGCACGATGACATCTTCGACTTCTTCTACGAGGCCCTCCCGGGTTACGAGGAGGTCGGTCGCCGGCGCATGGACACCGTGTGCTGGGGCTCCTTCAACGACCCCGATCACTGCGACTACACCTACAAGCGCATGACCGACTGGGGCCGGAAGATGTTCGTCACCCCGGGCTGCGTGGTGGACGGCAAGCTCGTCACCACCGACCTGGTGAACATCAACCTCAACATCCGCATCCTGCTCGGCCACTCGTACTACGACGACTGGGCGGACACGGGCGAGCGCTTCGTCGACAAGGACCCGCTGGGCAACCCCGTCGACATGCGTCACCCCTGGAACCAGACCACCATCCCCAAGCCCGGCAAGCGTGACTTCGACAAGAACTACAGCTGGGTCATGTGCCCGCGCTGGCTGTACGAGGGCCAGCACCTCTCCATGGACACCGGTGGCGGCGCCTTCGCGCGCATGCTGACCACCTCCATGGCCGGCCTGGTGGACATCGGCTATGTCAAGGCCACCGGCCACAGCACCAAGATCTACCTGCCCAAGACGGCCACCCTGCCCGAGGTGGAGTTCGAGTGGCACGTTCCGAAGTGGAGCAACGCCATCGAGCGCGACCGGGCCCGGACCTACTTCCAGGCCTACTGCGCGGCTGCCGCCTACCACTTCGTCAACAAGGCGCTCGAGGAGCTTCACGCTGGTCGCACCAACGTGTGGTCGCCCTTCAAGGTGCCGGACGAGGCCATCGGCTGCGGCTTCCACGAGGCCGTGCGCGGCGTTCTCTCCCATCACGTCGTGATCCGCGAGGGCAAGATCGCCAACTACCATCCGTACCCGCCGACGCCGTGGAATGCGACGCCGCGCGACATGTACGGGACCCCGGGAGCCTACGAGGACGCGGTGCAGAACACCCCGATCTTCGAGGAGAACGGGCCCGACGACTTCAAGGGCATCGACATCATGCGCGCCGTGCGCAGCTTCGATCCCTGCCTGCCCTGCGGGGTGCACCAGTACCTCGGCAACGGGAGGGTCCTCACCCAGCGTCACTCTCCGACCTTCGGCATCCAGGCCCTGTAGCTCACCGGAGCACGCGCCATCGCTCCCGAACGGATGCCGCGGCCGACCGTGGAGGCGGCGGGCAGGAGTTGGCCCTGCACGCCGCCTTCGTTGCCTACGACGGCGCCGGCGGCCACCGCTCGAGGAGACCGAGCTGCATGCCGCGCGTCACCGCCTCCACCTTGGAGTGCACGCCCATCTTCATCATCAGGTTGCGCACGTGGCAGCGCACCGTTCCGTAGCGGATGCCGAGCTCGGCGGCGATGTGGCGGTTGTCCGCGCCCTCTGCGATCAACGCCAGGGTCTCGATCTCCCGGCGGGTCAGCCTGTCAACCAGCTGCGCCGTGGTCCGGCGCAGGGCGAGCAGGTCGGCCAGGTCGCCGGCCGAGATCAGCGTCTCGCCACCGGCCACACGCCGCACCGCGCCGGCCACGTCCGCCGCCGCCCGAGACTTGCCGAGATATCCGGCGGCGCCGGCCTCGAAGGCGGCGAGACGCACCATGTCGTCCTCGAGGCGGCTGAGGAACAGGACCGCGACCCCGGGGTGCCGGTGGCGGATCCTCGCGGTCGCATCGGCGCCGGTGCCGTCCGGCAGGCGCTGGTCCATCAGCACCACGTCGGGACCGAGGTCGTCGACACCGCGGACGGCATCCGACACGGTGGTCGCCCGCCCCACGACGTGGAGGTCGCGCTCGTCGTTGAGGAGCGCCTCCAGCCCCTCGGCCAGGAGCACGTTGTCCTCGACGATCAGGACCCTCACCGGTGGCATCCGCTGAGCCTCATCCCGCGTCGACCGGGAGCCAGAACTCGACCGTGGTGCCAGCTCCGATCTCGCTCTCGAGCCTGAACCAGCCACCGGCGAGGTCGGTGCGTTCCCGCGCCAGTGTCAGGCCGAGGTGGCCCGGCGACGCCTCGGCGGCGGCGACGGAGAAGCCGCACCCATCGTCGTCGATGCGGGCGAGGAGGCCGCCGTCACGACGGTCGAGGACGACGAGGACGTGGCGCGCCCCCGAGTGGGTCGCGGCGTTGATCAACCCCTCCCGCAGGAGCCGGAAAACCGTGCGCGCGGTGCGGGGAGGTACGTCCTCGCCCGGCGCCTCGCGGAGCTCACCGCGGATGCCGGTGTCGCGCTCGAGCATCTGGAGACGGGTCCGGATCGCAGAGCTGAGTCCTCCGGGAAGGTCCAGGGCCGGTGGTCTGAGGTCGAAGAGCAGGAGCCGGAGCGCATCGTCGGTCTGCGCCACCATCGCCGACACGTCCTCGAGAAGGAGGCGCTCCGGCCCCTTCGGCAACCTCGCTCGCAGGCGCTGCAACCGCAGCTCCACCGCCGTGAGCTTCTGCATGACATCGTCGTGGATGTCGGCGGCGATGCACCGTCGCTCCGTCTCGGTGACGACCAGCAGCTGGCGATGCAGCCGTCGACGGGAATCGTCCGCGTCCCGCTGGCGCCGGCGCAGCCTGGTGTTGTCGACGGCGACCGCGGCGTGATCGGCGAAGGCGGTCAAAAGGTGCTCGTCGGCGGCCGTGTATCGACAGCGCTTGTTGGCCACGGCCAGCACCCCGATCAGGACCCCCTCGAGCCGGAGCGGGACGCCGAGGAAGGTGCGCAGCGGAGGGCGGATGCCGGGTTCGGTGCCGTCGGGGTCCGCGCCGGCGTCGTCCGAGGTCTTGGAACGGCCGCGCTCGACCACCGCACCGATGAGGTTGCCGCGTACCGGGATGACCCGGGGCAGAGCCCAGGCGCAGGCGCCGCCCATCGACGCGGACACCCGGCACGCCGCGACCAGGTCGAGATGGTCGCGGGCACGCGCGAGGAGGCCGATGAGGCCCACACTCGAGTGCGTGACCTCGAGGCTGTGAGCCACCACGCGATCGAGCAACGGCTCGTCCGGCGCGCCGCACGCCATTCCAGTTTCTCCCCGGGAGGCGAGTATAGAGCCGCGTCCACGGCGATACGACCCCTTGCCGGACGCTCAACGCTCTCCGAGCCCTTCGTCGGTGACCGTCAACCCGGTTGACGCCGGGCTGCGGTCACGGCCACAGCACGCTGCCGTGCTCCAGCGCGACCATCGTCAGGTATCGCGGATCGACGAGCGGGACCCCGTAGCGCGCCGCCACCTCCTCCGGGTCGACCGGCTCCATCAACGGGCTGCGGCACGCCAGGGGGACGGGGAACCGGGTGTGCGCGCTGAGCCCGCCGGACGGTCTGGCCAGCGCGATCACCTCGGCCACCTCCGCGCGCACCCCCTCGTCGCGGTGGCGGCGAACCAGGCCGCTGAGCCGGACCGCGCCGAGCATGGTGCCGGTTCCGCCGAGGCGGTCGAGCCACGCGCTCTCGGGTCGGTGGACCGCGTAGATGCCGCACTCGCACCGCCGTGCCGGGGCGCGATGGTCGGCCAGGTCCCTCCCCCGTGCGGTGAGATGCCGGGCCACGAGCCTGCGCTCGGGCCAGACGCAGTGGCGCACGCACGACGCGAGCACCGGGCGCCGGTCGTCGTCGAGGACGACCAGCCAGTCGCGGAAGCCGACGACGTAGGTGCTCTGACGTCGCGGGCCTACGCCGGCGCCGGCTCGCCCTCGCGCACCGGCTGGGCGGGTGGCTCCACCGGCGGCACCAGCTCCCGCTCCTGCTCCGGGACCACCTCCACCTCCAGGTCCTCCTTCTTCTCGAACGTCATCGTCGCCTCCTCTGCGGAGCGCACCCCACCACGCGCGAAAGCGTTGCATCACCGCTGAACGCCGACCACGTTGACCACGGCACACCCCAAATCGCCCGCAACCGCACAGCTCGTGCCAGACGAAAAACAGGGTCTTCCGGCATGGATGTGGGTGCGGCTGAGGATCG
>JRHI01000088.1_pt1 | contig 93409 bp, 82 predicted proteins | sample 215371 | NCBI WGS metagenome assembly JRHI01 (sample SAMN02929681, study PRJNA255918) | sediment metagenome | biome: cave system; feature: Ice Cave; material: Sediment; isolation source: sediment from deep within a dark volcanic ice cave with no known source of... ... | reverse complement strand
TCCGATCGCCCCCTCTTCCTGGCGCTGATGGCAATTCCGCGGGAGCCTCAGGTGCTGATGGCCTCGGGGAGTCCCCCGCCATTCTGCGCGTGAGCGCAGGGCGCCTACGCCGGGGCGGCGCGGCGTGCGCCGCCGAACCGCCGCGGGCGGCGGTGCGCGCTGACGGCCGCCACCGCGAGCGCCGGAGCCGGCCGGCCCACCGGCACCAGCCGGGTCACCAGCTCGCGCATGCTCCGGCTGACCGCCGTCTCGGGGCTGGCGGCGACGAACGGAATCCCGTGGCTCACCGAGCCGTCCACCACCGTCGGATCGTGGGGGATCTGCACGGCGATGGGGAAGCGCAGGTTGGCCTCCACCGCCTCCCGGGTGAGGTCGGAGCGCGCATCGCTGCAGTTGAGCGCGACGAGGACGCGCTCGGGCACGACGCTCAACGACTCCAGCACCCTGAGGGTGAGCCGGGTGTCCTTGACCGCGGGGATGCTCAGCGTGGTCACGACGATGACCCGCGTGGCCAGCTCGATGGCCTCGAGGTTCAGCTCGGCGAGGTGCGAGGCGGTGTCGACGACGGTGAAGTCGAAGGTGCGCCGGAGCTCCTGCATGACGGTCCGCAGGTGCTCGACGGTCACCAGGTCGGCGAGCTCCGGGCTGCTCGGCGCGAGCAGCACCCTGATGCCCTCCGGACCGTTGGTGAGCATGTTCTGGACGAGCTCGGGGTCGTCGCCGGCCGCGGTGTCGGCGAGGTCGGTGATGCTGCGGGAGTGATCGAGGTTCAGCAGCACGCCGACGTCGCCGAACTGCAGGTCGAGATCGACCAGCGCCACCCGTCCCCCGGTCTCCATGCTCAGCGCGACCGCCAGGTTCGCGGCGATGACCGACTTGCCCACGCCGCCCTTGCCGGAGAACACCAGGAACACCTCGCCACGTGGCGGTGCGGTGGCGGCGGCGCCGGACGGAGGCGGGGCCGCGGTCGTGGTGGCCACCGCGGCGCTGTTCCTCTGCTGCCGCTGCTCCAGCTGGACCACCTGCCGGATCGCGGCGGTCAGCTCGTCACCGCTGAACGGCTTGGTGAGGAACTCGCGCGCTCCCGCCTGCATGGCGCGTCGGATGTAGTCGCGGTCGCCCTGCACCGACATGATGATGACCGGCGAGCCGGGCACCTCCTGGGCGATCAGCTCGGTGGCCTGGAGGCCGTCCAGCTGCGGCATGTTGACGTCCATGAGGACGACGTCGGGATGCAGCCGGCGTGCCTCCTCGATGGCGCGCCGCCCGTCCGCGGCGGTGCCGCACACCTCGATGTCGTCCTCGAACCCGAGCAGCTTCTCGAGGTTGTCGAGCGTGGCGGGGACGTCGTCGACGAGGAGGATGCGGATCATTGGCGGGTTTCCCGGCGTGCACAGCTCCCAGGCTTGCCGTTTCGAGAGCCGTCGTCGAGTGTATCCCCCGCCGTCGCCACGCCGACCGGCGTTCCACTCCGTAACCCCGGGAGGAGGGCGCGTGCCCGAGGGTGACACCATCTGGCGCACCGCCGCCGCGCTGCGCACGAGGATCGCGGGGCGCACCGTGCTCCGCGCCGCGCCCGCCGGGCTGGAGCGGCTCGCCGGACGGGATGTCGAGTCGGTCGAGGCCAACGGCAAGCATCTGCTCATTCGCTTCGCCGCGCGGCCCCCGGCCCCCGCGCTGGTGCTCCACTCGCACATGCGCATGACCGGCGCCTGGCACCTGTATGCCCCCGGCGAGCGCTGGCGCAAGCCCGCCCACCGGGCCCGCGTGGTGCTCGAGGTCGAGGGCGCCGTGGCGGTCTGCTTCAACGCGCCGGTGGTCGAGCTGCGTCCCGACGACGGCGGCGCCACCCGCCACCTGGGTCCCGACATCCTCGCCGACGACTTCGACGCCGGCGAGGCGGTGGCCCTGGCCCGGGCGGACGGCGACCGGCCGCTCGGCGAGCTGCTCCTCGACCAGCGCGTTTGCGCCGGCATCGGCAACATCTACAAGTGCAACACGCTGTGGCGGCTGCGGCTCGATCCATGGTCACCGGCCGGCGCGCTCGACGACCACGCCCTGCGCCGGGTCTACACCACCGCCCGCGAGCTGATGCTCGCCGGCCGCGACCACGCCGGGTTCGGGCCCTTCCGGCCGGCAGGGGTGCACGCGCGCTCACGGCGTCCCTGCCCGCGCTGCGACACCCCGATCAGGGTACGTCCCCAGGGCGAGCAGGGACGACCTACTTCTGCCCCCGCTGCCAGACCGGCGGTGGCTGAGCAGCCCGGCGACGCGGCGGGTGCGGGGGTCGTCGAGGGCCTGCTCGAGCGGTACCGGCAGCGCCAGCGACCAGTTCGGCCAGGTGTCGGTGGTGGCGGGCATGTTGGGCCGCTCGGCCACCCCCAGGCAGTCGTCGAGGGTGGCGGTCACGACCGCCGAGGGGGCCCGGGCGAGCCCGGCGTGGAGCGCCTCGACGACGCTGTCGACGGGGGCGTCGCCGGGCAGCCCGGTGAGGGGGACGATGCGCTCGCGGATCGCCGCGGTGGAGGCGACGTTCGGCTCGACGCCGGCGCTGCGCTGGTCGTCGAGGTCGGAGCAGGTCCACATTCCGGCGATGGTGGGGAGGTCGTGGGTGGTGATCGCGCTGAGGGCCCGGCGGGGGTAGCGCTCGGGCGGCTCGGTCTCGAACCAGAGCAGCCGGTACGAGAGCATCCGCCGTGCCGCCATCTCGGTGCGCACCACCTCCTCGACGGTGCCGAGGTCCTCGCCGCAGACGTAGGCGCCGGCGCGGACGCTCTCCAGGGCGAGAACGTCGAGCAGCTCGCCGTGCGGGTAGCGCACGTAGGCGCCCTCGGCCGGGCCCCGTCCGGCGGGGATCCAGTACAGGCGGAACAGCCCCATGACGTGGTCGACGCGCAGCGCTCCGGCGTGGCGCATGGCGGCGCGGATGGTGGCGGCGAAGGGCTCGTAGCCGGCGCGGCGCAGCCGCCAGGGGTGGAAGGGGGGGAGGCCCCAGTCCTGCCCGGCGGTGTTGAACTCGTCGGGCGGGGCGCCGACCCGCACCCCCGGCGCGACGATCTCCTGCCAGCTCCAGGCGTCGGCGCCACCGGGGTCGACGCCGATGGCGAGGTCGTGCATCACCGCCAGCGGCGCGCTGGCCGAGGCCAGCTGGCGGTCGAGCAGCCACTGCAGCCAGGCGTGGTGGTCGACGCGACCGCGCCGCTCCTCGCGGATGCGGGCGACCGCGGCGGTGCCGGGGCGGCGCAGCTCCTCCGGCCACTCCTGGAACCGCGGCCCGTGCACCTCGGCGAGGGCGCACCAGGTGGCGAAGCGCTCCAGCTGCTCGCCCTCGGCGGCGCGCCAGGCGTCGAACTCCGGGTCGCCGTCGACGTCGTCCCAGATCGCCTCGAGCGCCTCGGTCTTGAGGCGGAACACGGCGTCCCGGTCGATCAGCCGGCGCTCGTCGAGCTCGCGTCCGGCGGTCGCGAGGGTCTCGAGGCGGGCGCCGAGGCGGACTGCGCCGGGGACGTCCTCGATCCGGAGATAGAGGGGGTTGCGGTAGAGACGGCTGCTCGGGAAGTAGGGGCTGGGCTGCTGCGGGAGGGTGGGCGCCGCGGCGTGGAGGGGGTTGACCAGCAGCATCCCCGCGCCCATCTCCGCCGCCGAGCGCCGCCCCAGCTCGGCGAGGTCGGCGAGGTCGCCCATGCCCCAGCTGGCGGCCGAGCGCAGCCCGTAGAGCTGCACCGCCCATCCCCAGGTGCGCAGCGCCGGAGGGAGGTGGCAGCGGCCGGGGCTGACGATCAGCCGGGTCTCGGAGCCGTCCTCACGCACCAGCCGGTGGTAGCCGAGCGGCAGCCCCGCGGGCAGCCGTCCCCGGGCGACACCGAGGTCGGTACCGTCCTCGAGCACCACCGTCGCCGGCGCCCCCAGCCGCGGCCGGCGGCCGGCGCGGACCACCATCACCGCGGTGTCCGCCTCGGGGCGTTCGCGATCGGCGCCGAGCGCCTCCAGCACCGCCGCCACCGTGTCCGGCGACGCCGTCCGCCAGCCGCCGGTGGCGTCGTGGTAGCCGGTGAGCACGCCCCAGGCGGCGGGATCGGGAGAGGCCTCGGTCACCGCTCCGAGGGTAGCGGTCGGGACGCTCGGGCGGGGTCGCTCCTCCCCACCAGCGCGGTGCTCCGGAGGGCGGTGAGGATGGCGCCGCCGCGGGGGCTGCCCAGGCCGGTGCAGGGATCCCAGCCCGGGCCCGCCGAGTAGGCGCCGTTGCCGCCCTCGGTGATGTCGCGGAAGCCGCCGCCGGCGAGCACGGCGCCGTAGAGCTCGGGGTTGAGGAAGCCCACCGGGCGCCCCAGGGCCTGGTTGAGCAGCGCGGTCAGGCCGGCCCAGAGCGGGGCCACCGCGCTGGTGCCGCCCACCACCGTATCCCGGCCGTCGACCCGCACCCGGTAGCCGGTCTGGGGGTCGGCGTCGCCGCTGACGTCGGGGACGCCGCGTCCCCGCCGCCCCCCGGGGTTGGCCGAGGGCGGAACCGCCGCCCCCGCCTGCCAGGCGGGGGCGGCGAAGGTGTCGCTGATGCCGCCGCCGGTGGCGCCGCCGGCAGCCCCCTGGTTCCACACCACCTCGGCGGTGATGCCGCCGGCGCCGGCGCTGAGCCGGGTGCCGCCGCACGCGACCACGTGGGGGCTGGACGCGGGGAAGTCGGTGTGCGCCAGGCTGTCGCCGGCGCCGTCGCCGGACCCGTTGTCGCCAGAGGCGCAGAAGACGGTGACGCCGAGCGCCGCGGCGTCCTGGAGCACGCTGTCGAAGGCGGTCATCGACTGGCCGGTCCAGGTCGACTCCGGGCCTCCCCAGCTGATCGACACCACCGAGGGGCGGCGCACGCTGTCGTGGACCGCGGTCGAGACCGCGTCGAGGAAGCCGCGGTCGCTGTTCGGCGCGAAGTACACGGCGATCCGCGCTCCGGGGGCGACCGCGCCGGCCACCTCGATGTCGAGCATCACCTCGCCGTCGGGGCCGCCGGGGTTGCCGTCGGGCTGGTTGGTGCCGCCGTCGACCGCGACCGCGACCGTCGCCGGCGGGGTGAGGCCGAGCCCCTGGAAGTAGGCATCGAGGTCGGCCTTCGTGTAGCCGCCGCCGAGCTCGATCAGCGCGATGCATTGCCCCGCCCCGGTGGCGGTGGTGGGGAAGTCGTAGAGCCGGGCGACCTCGGCCGGGGAGAAGGCGGCGGTGGCGGCGTGCGCCACCACCGGGTGGCCACCCTCGAGCAGCGGGCGGAAGTGCGGCCGGGCCTGGGGCCGGTCGTCGAGGCCGAAGACGCCCTCGACCGCGGGGGCGACGCCGGCGGGAACGGTGAGCGGCCCCTGGCGGCCGCGGCGGACGCCGCCGTCGACGTCGTAGAGCCAGAGCTCGGTGCCGAAGGCGCTCTCGAGCGCGGACGCCGGGCCGGCGACGGCCACGCTGCGCCGCGCCGGGCTGGCGTCGACCACCTCGAGGCCGTGCTCGTGGGCGAACGCCTCCACCCGCTCGATGTCCGCGGGGTCGGCCCCGGCCAGCTCCTCGAGCTGCCGCCGCCGGAGGTGGGGCTGGGCCGCCCCCGGCTCGGGGAGGGCGCCGCGGCGGCGCAGCAGCACCGTCACCTCGAGGCGCTGGCCCGGGTCGGCGCGGCCGATGCGCCGCTCCTGGGGCAGCGGGGTGCGCTCGCTTCCGGCGATCTCGACCCGTGGTGCGTCGCTCATCTCGGCCGCCTCCCTGCTCGGTGCGGTCCCGCCCCTCGCGGCCTAATGTAGCGACGCGTCCCGGTCCGGAGGGAGGTGGATGGGCCGCCTGCTCAGGGGATGGTGGCGCAGACGGCCCGTATGACCTGTACGCAGCGGGATCCACGATGGATGTGTCGGATGTCGGAGGAGCGGTGACCGCCGCCGCAGCGGCGGTGCTGGCCGCCTGCTCGTCCGCAGCCTCACCCTCCGCGACCACGCCGGGCCCGCCGGCGCCGCCGGTCTCCGCGGCGGCGGGCACGCCGTCGTCCCCGGCCGCCACCGCCGGCTCGCTCGTCCGCTGCCCTCCGGCACGGCCGCTGGCGGCGCTGCCGGTGCTGGCGCGGCCGCCGCTCCGCCCCGACGACCTGCTGGTGGCGCCCGGGGGCGGCCTCTGGGTGAGCGACCCCGACGGTGGCCATCTCGCGCTCCTCGACGCCGCCGGCCAGCAGCGGACCCGCATCGAGGATCCCCGCGGTCCCGAGGGCATGGTGCTGCTCGACGACGGGCGGATGGTGCTGTCCGAGCAGAGGACCAACCGGCTGGTGACGCTGCGCCCGCCCGACCCCGCGGTCACCGTGCTGGCCACGCTGCCGCCGGCGGGCGGCCGCCTCGGCATCGACAACATCGCGCTCGACGCCGCCCGCCGGCGGATCCTCGTCCCCGACAGCGCCGCCGGGGCGCTGCGCGCCCTGCCCCTCGACGGCGGGCCGATGGTCACGCTCGCCACCGGCCTCGGCCGGGTGGTGGGCGCCGCCGCCGGCCCGGACGGCTCGGTGTACGTCGCCGCCGAGGCGTCGCCGGGCCTGCTGCGGGTCGACCCCGCCGGCCGGGTGAGCGCGGTCGGCCGGCTCGGCGACCTCGACGACGTGGTGCTCGCCGGCGGCCTGATCTACGTGACCGCGCTCGGCGGTCACTCGGTGCTCGCCGTCGACCCCGCCGGCGGCGGCGACCGCACCCTCGCCACCGGCCTGGGCGAGCCCCAGGGCCTCGCGGTGCTCCGCGACGGACGTCTCGCCGCCGCCGACTCGCCCTCCGGGGTGATCGTCGCCCTCGACCCCTGCCCGTGACCGGCCTGCCCCAGGGGCCGCTGGACCGCGAGGCCTGCGCCGCCCTCGATGCCGCCGACCCGCTGGCGCCGATGCGCGAGCGGTTCCTCCTCGACGACGGCGTCGTCTATCTCGACGGCAACAGCCTCGGGGCGCTGCCCGCGGCCACCCCCCCGCGGCTCGCGGCGGTGGTGACCGAGGAGTGGGGGAGGGGCCTGATCCGCAGCTGGAACGAGGCGGGGTGGATCGACGCGCCCCGGCGGCTCGGCGACATGGTGGCGCGCCTCGTGGGAGCCGGGCCCGGCGAGGTGCTGGTCGCCGACAGCACCTCGGTCAACCTGTTCAAGCTGCTCGGCGCGGCGGTGCGGGCGCGGCCGGGGCGCCGGGTGATCCTCAGCCACGAGGACAACTTCCCCGCCGACCTCTACGTCGCCCAGGGGCTCTGCGAGCTGCTCGAGGGACGCTGCGAGCTGCGGACCGTCCCCTCCTCCGGCCTGGCGGCGGCGCTCGACGCGGACACCGCCGTGCTGATGGTCACCCACGTCGACTACGCCACCGGCGCGGTCGCGGACATGGCCGGCCTCTGCGCCGCCGCCCGCGACCACGGCGCCCTCAGCCTCTGGGACCTCTCCCACAGCACCGCGGCGCTGCCCGTCGACCTCGGCGGGTGCGGCGCCGACCTCGCCGTCGGCTGCGGCTACAAGTACCTCGATGGCGGCCCGGGCGCCCCCGCCTTCCTCTACGTCGCCGGGCGGCTCCACGACCGGGTTACCTCCCCGCTGCGGGGGTGGATGGGCCACGCCGAGCCCTTCGCCTTCGAGCCCGGCCACCGCCACGCCCCCGGGGTGCAGGGGTTCCTCTGCGGCACCCCGCCGATCCTCGGCATGGCGGCGCTGGAGGCGGCGCTCGAGCTCTGGGCGGACGTCGACCTCGACGAGGTGCGCGCCAAGTCGATGCGGCTCGGCGACCTGCTGGTGCGGCTGGTCGACGAGCGCTGCACGGGGCTGGGCCTCGAGCTCGCCTCCCCCCGCGAGGCGGCAGGGCGGGGCTCGCAGGTGTCGCTCCGTCACGCCGACGGCTACCGGGTGGTGCGCGCGCTCATCGACCGCGGCGTCATCGGCGACTTCCGCTCCCCCGACATCGTGCGCCTCGGCCTCGCCCCCCTCTACGTGCGCCACGTCGACGTCTGGGACGCGGTCGAGGCGCTGCGTGAGGTGCTCACCACCGGCGCCCACCGGCGGACCGAGTACGGGGAGCGCGCGGCGGTGACCTGACGCTCGTCAGCGGCCGGTGGCCGGTCCGGCCGAGCCGCGGGGCTCGGCGGCGCCGATGCCGAGGACCGCGGCCGCGGCCAGGGCCTCAAGCACCATCACATCGAGACCGTAGGGGGCGAGCCTCCACTCGGCGGATCCGCGGGCGAGCATCCAGGCGCCGACGCCGGCGGCGGCGAGCAGCCCGCGCGCCACCGCCCCCCAGGCGGGCCCCCGGAGTCCCCGCCGCCGCCGGCGGAGGCCCTGTCCCAGGATGATCGCGCCGGTGGGAACGGTCAGGACCGGCATGAGCAGCAGCGGTCCGAAGGCGTCGTCGGACGTGCTGCCGACGGCGCGAAGGACGGCGATCGCGATCGGGCCCATCGCCAGCCAGAAGGTGCCGAGAGCGATGAGACCGCCGGGTCCCCGGTCACGGAGCCTGCCGATCGCCGGCGCGAGCAGGCTGGCTCCGAGCGCCGCGAGGAGGACCAGCATGCCGTCCCCCGAGAGCTCGATGTGCTCGTTGGTGACCGGGTGGGGCAGCAGCAGCGGGGGCAGGAACCACAGCGCCACGAGCGCCGCAAGGAGCGCCGGCAGAGCGAGGGCACGCCGGGTCGACGTGGTCATGGGGAGGTCTCCGTGGGTCTGCGTGCCACTTGGGTGGCACCCGAGACTGTGAGGCGTCCAGCCGCCCCGGCCAACCGTGGTGGCACCTCGGCCGCGCTCGTGGCAGCACCCCCGCGGATCAGCGGCAGGGGAGGCTCAGCACCCGGTGGCGGCGGCGAGCGCCCAGCACGCCTGGGCCATCCGGGCCGGCGACAGCTCGCTGACCCTCCGACGGAGCGCCTCCCGGGGGACGGTGTGGATGTTGTCGAAGTTCACCACGCAGTCGGTGGGCACCCCGTCCCGGGCGGCGGCGAGCTCGAGCTCCGACACCAGTCCCCGCCGGGTGCGGGTGAGGGCGGCCACCACCACGGCACCGATCCGGTCGGCAGCCGGGTCCCGGGTGAGCACCAGGACCGGGCGGTCGCCGCCTGGCGTCGTGGCGAACCAGACCTCACCCCTGCGCATGGTCCTCGGCCCAGTCCGACCAGTCCTCCGCCGGGCCCCAGTCGGCGATCTCGAGGAACGACAGCTCGCCCTCGTCGAGCGGATGGGCGAGCCAGGTGCTCGCGTCCTGCTCGCTGGCCAGGCGCTGGAGATGCCGCCGTAGCGCCTCACGGAGCAGCTCCGAGCGGTCGATCCCCAGCCGGTCGGCCCAGGTCTGCGCCCGGCTCGCCTCGGCCTCGTCGACCCGGAAGCTGAGCATCGTCATACGCATAGGCTAGCACGTATGACACGCGGCGCCTACCTGCCGCTCCATCATCCGGGCGTGTACCCGGAGCCCTACGCCCGCCTCGCCCGCGACTGCGGGGTCGAGGCGCGGCGCCATCCCTACGGCCCCGGTCCCGACCGGTGGGCGGACCTCCGCCTGCCGCCGGGCCCGGGGCCGCACCCCGTTGCCGTGCTCCTCCACGGCGGCTTCTGGCAGATGCCCTGGGGGGCCGACCAGATGCTCGCCCTCGCCGGCGACCTCCACCGCGGCGGCTGGGCCACCTGGAACGTCGAGTACCGGCGGCTCGGCGCCCCCGGCGGCGGCTGGCCGGGCACCCTGACGGACTGCGCTGCCGCGGTCGACGCCCTCGCCGGGGTGGAGGGGGTCGACCACCGGCGGGTGGTGGCCGTCGGCCATTCCGCCGGCGGCCACCTCGCCCTCTGGCTGGCGGCCCGCCGCGGCATCTCCGCGGTGGTGGCGCTCGCCGCGGTCTCGGACCTCGCCGCCGCCGCCCGGCTGGGCCTGGGCGGGGGCGCCACCGTCGAGCTGCTCGGCGGCACCCCCGAGGCGGTGCCGGAGCGCTACCGGCACGCCTCCCCGCGGGCGCGGCTGCCGCTCGGCGTCCCCCAGCTGCTGGTGCATGGCGAGCGCGACGACCGGGTGCCGGTGGCGATGAGCCGTGAGTACGCCGAGGCGGCGCGGGCGGCCGGCGACCACGTCGAGCTGCTCACCCTGCCCGGGATCGGGCATGCCGAGATGATCGACCCGGCGACTGGCGCCTGGCAGGCGGCGGCGGCGTGGCTGGGAACCGGCGCGTAGGATGGAGCCCATGTCGACAGGGACCGCCGTCTCCACGCCGCACATCGTGGCGTGGAGCGACTACATCTGACCCTTCTGCTACGTCGGCCTCGAGCGGGCCACGTGGCTGGAGCGCCGGTACGGCGCCACCGTCGACTGGAGGCCGTTCGACCTCCACCCGGAGTACCCGCCCGAGGGGCTTCCCCGCGGCGAGCTGCTGGCCCGCTACGGGGCGGACTTCTCCGACCACATCCGGGGGCTCATCGAGGCGGCGGGATTCGTCTACGACCCGCCGCCGGACCGGGTGCCGAACTCGAACCGGGCCTTGCGGCTGACCGAGCTGGCTCGCGATCGCGGCGTCCACGACGCCCTTCACACCCGGCTGATCACCGGCTACTGGTCGCGCCGGCGCGACATCGGGGACCCCGAGGTGCTGGTCGAGGAGGCCGCCGCGGTGGGCGTCTCCGAGGCCGACGCGCGCGCCGCGCTCGACTCCGAGGAGCTGGCGGCGCGGGTCGAGGCCTCGACCCGGGCGGCGCTGCGCAACGGGGTCACCGGGGTGCCCGCCTGGGCCATCGACCAGCGGCTGATCCTCCCCGGCGCGCAGCCTCGCGAGATCTTCGACTCGCTGCTGCGGCGGCTCGGGCACCGCCCCCTCGAGGAAGCCGGGGATGCCCCTTAGCAACAGTAACGATGTACACTTTCCTGATCGCAGAGGGATCAAGTAAATCGTGACGTGATCAGGAGGGACATCGCCATGCGCGTCGCATGCGTCCTCGACAGTGATTTTGAGGATTCGGAGTTCCGGGGTCCCTGGGACGCGCTCCGGCGGGCCGGCCACGAGGTGACCGTGGTCGGCCTCGAGAAGGGCAGGGAGCTCACCGGCAAGAAGGGGGAGGAGAGGGTCGTCGCCGAGCGCGGCATCGACGACGTCTCGGCGGGCGACTTCGACGCCCTGCTCATCCCCGGCGGCTACTCTCCCGACCACCTCCGGGCCGACCGCCGCATGGTCGACTTCACCCGGGCCTTCTTCACCAACGAGCGGCCGGTGTTCGCCATCTGCCACGGTCCCCAGCTGCTGATCACCGCGCGGGTGGTGCGCGGCCGCCGGATGACCGCCTGGCTCACCGTCCAGGACGACCTCGACCAGGCCGGCGCCGACGTGGTCGACGAGGAGGTGGTGGTCGACCGCCGCCTGGTCACCTCGCGCAAGCCCGACGACATCCCCGCCTTCTCCCGCGAGGCGGTGCGCATGCTCGAGACCGCGTCCGCGGGGCGGCGGTGACCGGGGTCGCGGCGGGGACGCCCACCCCGCCGCCGCTCCCCGGCGACCCGCCCACGCTGCCGGGGCCGAAGCCGCCGGAGCTGCCCACCGAGCCCGACCCGAGTCCGTCGCCGTTCCTCCCCGCGCCCGGGCCGCCCATCCCCGACCCGCTGCCCGCCTGATGGACGAGTACGACGTCGTCGTCCTGGGCTCGGGGTCGGCCGCGGAGGGGGTGTGGCAGAACCTGAACGGGCGCGCCGTGGCGGTGGTGGAGATGCACCGTGTCGGCGGCGAGTGCCCCTTCACCGCCTGCATGCCCAGCAAGGCGATGCTGCGCTCCGCCGAGGTGCGCGAGCTGCTCCGCGAGGCCGTGGCCTTCGGTGCCGCCACCGCGCCCGGGTGCGACCCCGGCGACGGGCGTGCCGCCTATGCCGCGGCGGTGGCGCGCCGCGACCGCATCGCCGAGCGCCGCGATGACACCGGGATGGCGCGGAGCCTGCGGCGGGCCGGGGTCGCGCTCCTCCGCGGCCGCGGCCGGGTGGCCCGGCCCGGGGTGGTCGACGCCGGCGGCGTCGAGGTCGGCTACCGCGACCTCGTCGTCGCCACCGGGTCGGAGCCGGCCGTCCCGCCGCTGCAGGGGCTGGACGCGGTGCCCACCTGGACCAGCGACGAGGCGCTGAGCAGCGCCGACCTGCCCGCCTCGGTGGCGATCCGCGGCGGCGGGCCGGTGGGCTGCGAGCTCGCCCAGGTTGTCGCCGCCTTCGGCAGCCGGGTGGTGCTCGTCGAGAGCGCGCCGCGGGTGCTCAGCAGGGAGGAGCCGCTGGTCTCCCAGGTGCTGCTCGCCGCGCTGCGGCGCAGCGGGGTGGAGGTGCGGCTGGAGACCACGGTCGCCGAGGCGCGGGTGGCCAGCCCCGGTCCCGGCGCCCTGCTGCTGCTCGAGGGCGGTGGCAGCATCGAGGCCGAGCGTGTGATCCTCGCCGCCGGCCGGAGGCCGCGGGTCGGAGGGCTGGGGTTGGGGCTCCTGGGGGCGGACGTCGACGAGGGGCCGCTGCGGGTCGACGAGCGCTGCGCGGTGCCGGGGGTCGAGCACCTCTGGGCGGCCGGCGACGTCACCGGCGTCGCCCCCTTCACCCACACCGCCGGGTACCAGGGCTCGATCATCGCCCGCAACCTGATGGGCGAGCCGGCCTGCGCCGACTATCGCGCCCTGCCCCGGGCGGTCTACACGCATCCGCCGCTCGCCGCCGCCGGCCTCACCGCCGCCGGTGCGCACGAGCAGGGCATCGACGTGGAGACCGCCTGCTTCGACGCCGGCCAGACCGCCCGCGCGCTCACCGAGGGCGCCGACGAGCCCGCCGGCGGCTGCCTCGTGCTGGTCGCCGACCGGGCCCGGCGGGTGCTGGTGGGGGCGAGCGCGGTGGGGCCGGGAGCCGACTCCTGGATGGGACAGGCGGCGCTCGCCATCCACGCCTGCGTGCCCGTCGAGGTCGCGGCGGGGATGATCCAGCCGTTCCCCACCTTCGGCGAGGCGTTCGCACCGCCGCTGCGCGAGCTGGCCGGGCGGCTCGGGTGAGCCCCCCCTCGCCCCGCGGCACCTACCGCGTCCAGCTTCGCCCCGGGTTCGGCTTCGACGAGGCCGCCGCGCTGGCGCCCTACCTCGCCGAGCTGGGGATCAGCCATCTGTACGCCTCGCCGATCCTCCAGGCGGTACCGGGCAGCGAGCACGGCTACGACGTCGCCGATCCCACCCGCATCAGCGAGCAGCTGGGGGGCGCCGAGGGGTTCCGCCGCATGGTCGAGGCGCTGCGCGCCGCCGGGCTGGGCCTGCTCGTCGACATCGTCCCCAACCACATGTCCACGGATGCGCGGGTCAACCCGTGGTGGGCCGACGTCCTCGAGGCCGGGATGGAGAGCCCGTACGCGGAGTGCTTCGACATCGAGTGGGACCCGCCCCAGGCGGAGCTGAGCGGCCGGGTGCTCCTCCCCGTGCTGGGCGATACCCCGGAGGCGGTCGCCGGCCGCGGCGAGCTGCGGCTGGAGCGGTCGGAGGGCCGGCTCCGGCTCGCCTACTTCGACACCCGGGTCCCGCTCGCCCCCGCCTCGATCGTGGACCTGCTCGAGGCCGCCGCCGCGGCCCCCGGCGCCGGCGCGCTCGGCGGCTGCGCCCGCGCCGCCGCCGCCGGCCTCGGCAGCGGCGAGCCCGGTCTCGCCGCCCGCCGGCGGTGGTGGGAGGGGCTCGCCGCCGCGGCAGCCGCGCCGCCCGTGGCCGCCGCCCTCGACGCGGAGCTGGAGCGCACCTCCGCCGACCCCGGGTCGCTGCTCGCGCTCTGCGACCGCCAGCACTGGCTGATCGCCCACTGGCGGGACGCCGCCACCCGCCTCAACCACCGCCGCTTCTTCACCATCACCTCCCTCGCCGGCGTGCGGGTGGAGGAGCCGCGGGTCTTCGACGCCGTCCACGGGCTGGTCGCCGGGCTGGTGCGCGACGGCAGCATCGACGGCCTGCGGGTCGACCACGTCGACGGCCTGCGCGACCCCGCCCGCTACCTGCAGCGGCTGCACGACGCCACCGGGGCCGGCTGGGTGGTGGTGGAGAAGATCCTCGAGCGCGACGAGCAGCTGCCCGCGGACTGGCGCACCGACGGCACCACCGGGTACGAGTTCGCGGCGCTGCTCGACGCGCTCAGCGTCGACCCCGCTGGCGCAGGCCCGCTCGACGACCTCCACGCCGGCTTCACCGGGCACACCGAGAGCTTCGCGCACTGCGTCCGCCGCGCCCGGCTCGAGGTGCTCGACGGTGAGCTGCGCAGCGATGTCACCCGGCTGGCGGCGCGGCTGGTGCGGGTGGCCGCCGACGCCGGGCTGGCGTCGGCACCCGCCCCCGCGGAGCTGCACGATGCCCTCACCGCGGTGATCGCCGAGCTCGGCGTCTACCGCGCCTACGTCGACCCGGTCACGGGGCGGTGCACCCCGGAGGACGCCGCCCAGATCGGCATCGCGGTGACCAGGGCCCGCCACCACCTCCCCGGGATGCGCGGTGACCTCCTCGACCTGCTCGCCGACTGCCTCTGCGGACGCTTCGCCGGCGAGGGCCTGGAGCTCGCCGCCCGGGCGCAGCAGCTGAGCCCGGCGGTGATGGCCAAGGGCAAGGAGGACACCGCGCTCTACCGCTGGAACCGGCTGCTCGCCCTCAACGAGGTGGGCGGCGACCCCGGCTGGTTCGGGGTCCAGGCCAGCGCGTTCCACGCCGCCTGCGCCGGCTGGGTGCGGCGGGGCGACCGCGGCCTGCGCGCCACCACCACCCACGACACCAAGCGCAGCGAGGACGTGCGCGCCCGGCTGTGCGTGCTCTCGGAGATCCCCGACCGCTGGGCCGACGCGGTGCGCAGCTGGTCGGGTGCCAGCGCTGCCTACCGCCCCGCCGCGATCGACCCCGACACCGAGTACGTGCTCTACCAGACCCTGCTGGGAGCGCACCCCATCGAGGCCGACCGGCTCGCCGCGTACATGGAGAAGGCGACCCGCGAGGCGGCGGTGCGCACCACCTGGACGGAGCCGGACACCGCCTACGATGCCGCGGTGCGCGACTTCGCGGTCGCGCTGCTGGAGGACGCGGCGCTGATGACCGACGTGGCCGCCTTCGCCGAGCCGCTGACCGTCTGGGGCCGGCGGCTGTCGCTGGCCTGGACGCTGCTCAAGCTCACCGCGCCCGGGGTGCCCGACGTCTACCAGGGCACCGAGCTCTGGGACCTGAGCCTGGTCGACCCCGACAACCGCCGCCCCGTCGACTTCGACCTCCGCCGCCGCCTGCTCGGACGCGCTGCCGGCCTCACCCCCAGAGACGCCATGGCCGAGGCCGGCTCCGGCCTGCCCAAGCTGCTGCTGATCCAGCGGGCGCTGGCGGTGCGGCGGGAGCTGCCGGAGGCCTTCGCGGCGTGGGCGGCGTATACCCCGCTGGCGGTCGACGGGCCCCAGGCCGGACGCGTCGTGGCCTTCTCCCGCGGCGAGCCTGCCGGGGTGGTCACGGTGGCCGACCGCCGCGCCACCGGCCCCTCCGGGGGCTGGGGCGGCACCACCGTCGCGCTGCCCCCGGGCCACTGGCGGAACCGGCTCGACGGCGGCGCTGTGCTCGAGGGCGAGGTCGCCGCCGGCGACCTGCTCGGCGAGCTCCCCGCCGCCCTGCTGGTGCGTGCGTGACCCCGGGACGGCCGGGGGAGCCGCGGGTCTGGGCGCCCGGCGCCCGGCGGCTCGACGCCGAGCTGCCCGACGGCCGCCACCCGCTGCGGCCCCTCGACGGCGGCTGGTGGAGCGGCGACGAGCCGCTGCCGCCGGGCACCGACTACCTCCTCTCGCTCGACGGCGGCCCGGGCCTCCCCGACCCGCGCTCATCGCATCAGCCCGAGGGCGTCCACGGACCCTCGCGCAGCGTCGACCACGGGGCCCACGCCTGGGGTGACGCCGGCTGGCGGGGCGCCGAGCTCGCCGACGCCGTGATCTACGAGCTCCACGTCGGCACCTTCAGCCCCGAGGGCACCTTCGACGCCGCCGCGGCCCGTCTCGACCACCTCGTAGAGCTGGGCGTCACCGCGGTCGAGATCATGCCGGTGGCGGAGTTCCCCGGCGTCCGCGGCTGGGGCTACGACGGGGTCGACCTCTACGCCCCCCACCACGCCTACGGCGGGCCCGAGGGGCTGCGCCGGCTGGTCGACGCCTGCCACGCCCGCGGCCTCGCCGTGGTGCTCGACGTCGTCTACAACCACCTCGGCCCCGACGGCAACTACCTCGGCGCCTACGGCCCCTACTTCACCGACCGCTACCGCACCCCCTGGGGCGAGGCGGTCAACCTCGACGGCGAGCAGAGCGACGAGGTGCGCGCCTTCGTCGTCGACAACGCGCTGATGTGGCTGCGCGACTACCACCTCGACGGCCTGCGTCTCGACGCCGTGCACGCGATCGTCGACACCTCGGCGGTGCACATCCTCGAGGAGCTGGCCGTACGGGTGGCCGCGCTGGAGGCGGAGCTCGGCCGCCGGCTGTGGCTGATCGCGGAGAGCGACCTCAACGACCCCCGGGTGGTGCGCGACCGGGAGCGGGGCGGCGACGGCCTCGACGCGCAGTGGAGCGACGACTTCCACCACGCCCTCCACGCCGCCCTCACCGGCGAGCGCACCGGCTACTACGCCGACTACGGCCGGCTCGAGGACATCGCCAGGGCGCTGCGCCGGGCGTTCGTCTTCGACGGCCGGTACTCCCGCTTCCGCCGGCGCCGCCACGGCCGGCCGATCGGCGACCTCGGCGGCCACCGCTTCGTGGTCTGCCTCCAGAACCACGACCAGGTGGGCAACCGGGCGGCGGGCGAGCGCAGCTCGGCGCTGATGAGCGCCGGGCTGCTCCGGGTCGGAGCCGCCCTGGTGCTCACCGCGCCCTTCGTCCCGATGCTGTTCCAGGGGGAGGAGTGGGGCGCGTCCACGCCCTTCCTCTACTTCACCGACCACGTCGACCCGATGCTCGCGAAGGCGGTCAGCGCGGGGCGCAGGCGTGAGTTCGCCGCCTTCGGCTGGGACGAGTCGGCCGTGCCCGACCCCCAGGACGAGTCGAGCTTCACCCGCTCACGGCTGGACTGGGACGAGCCCGGCCGCGAGCCCCACGCCGGCCTGCTCGCCTGGCACCGGGAGCTGATCGCGCTCCGCCGACGCCTGCCCGCGCTCCGCGACGGCGACCTCAGCGCGGTGTGCGTGCGGGTCGACGAGGAGCACCGGTGGCTGGTGATGGAGCGGCACGGGGTCACCGTCGCCGCCAACCTCGGGGCCCGGCCGGCGCGGATCCCCGGGGGAACGCGGGGCTGGGGCCGGCTGCTGCTCGCCTCCGCCGCGACACCCCGCCGGGACGGCGACGCCCTCATCCTCCCGGCCGAGTCGGTCGCGGTGCTGGATCAGTCGAGCTGAAGCTGTTCCTCCGCCGCGCCGGCGGCGGTGGCCGCCTCGCAGGCGCGGCGGAGCAGCGCGAGACGGGTGTCGCGGTCGGCCCCGGCGGCGACCCGCCCGGCCAGCCAGGTGGCCAGCGGGGCGAACTGGCGGGCCCCGGAGCTGCGCGCCGCGGCGCCGGCGAGCTCGAGGATCAGCGCCGCCTCGTCACGGTCGATCTCGGGGGGACCGGCGTCGACGAGGCCGGCGGCGAAGCGGTCGAGCCACGGGTTCACGGCCGGGGAGCATAGCTCGGGGCCGGCACGGCGCCGCCGGATCCGCCACAATCCCCCGCCGTGGTGAGACCGGCGGCGCCCGCGTTCCGCAGGCATTGTCTCGTCGCCGTGCTCGGCGTCCTCCTGCTCTCCGCCTGCGGATCCCCGCCGCCGGGTCCGGCGGCCCGGATCCCGGCTGCGTCCACGGTCTCCCCCGCACCCACGCCGACGCCCACCCCCAACCCCGACGCGCTCCGCGACCCGGTGATCGTCCAGGTCGAGAACTCCCCGGATGCGCGGCCGCAGCGCGGCCTCGCCGAGGCGGCGGTGCTCTACGAGTACAGCGCCGAGGGCGGGATCTCGCGCTTCAGCGCCCTCTACTTCAAGCCTCCCGCCGGGCAGGTGGGGCCGGTCCGCAGCGCCCGCATCGCCACGGTGACCTTGTGCGGGCTGTACGACGCCGTGCTCATGTACTCGGGGGCCTCGAACTACATCGAGGGCCGGCTCCGGCAGTCGGGGATGCGGCACTACGACGAGGACACCTCCTTCGGCGACCTCTTCCGGATCGGCAGCCGCTACCCACCCCACAACCTCTACACCGACGGCCGCCACATCGCCGACCTGCTCGGGCGGGTGGGCGACCCACCGGCGACCTACGCGCTGTGGCCGCGGCTGGCGCCGGGGGCGCCGCCCCCGCCGGGGACGCCGGTGCACTCCCTCGCGGTGCCGATCTCACCCTTCGAGCAGCCCGTCTTCACCTGGACCCCGGAGGGCTTCGCGCGCAGCGAGCCGCGGACCGGCCCGCTGCTCGACGGCGCCACCGGGAGGCCGCTGGTGGTGCCGACCGTGGTCGTCCTCCAGGTGCCGGTGAGGCCGGCTCCCGAGGTGGTCGATGTCAACGGCGTGATGGGCCTCGACCACACCCTCACCGGCAGCGGCCCGGCCCAGGTGTTCACCGGCGGCATCGCCTACGCCGCCACCTGGACCCAGGACGCCAAGGGCCCGCCCCGCCTGCTCCTCGCCGACGGCACCCCCGCGCCCGTCGCCGCCGGCGAGGTCGCTGTGGAACTCGTGCCGACCGGCAGCCCCGCGACCGTCCGCTAGCGCACCCGAAAGATCGGCTCCAGCAACCGCCGGACTGCGAAGCGGGGGAGGAGGCGCACGGTGGTGGCGCCGGCGAGGTTGACGGCGCCGGGCACGGAGATGACGTCGCCGTGGTCGAACGCGGTCATGGCGGTGCTGACCACGCGGTCGGCGTCCATGAACAGCGGTCCCAGGTGCTCGAACTCCTCGGTCACCCCGGCGACGTCGCCGAACTCGGTGCGGGTGGGGCCGGGGCAGAGCGCCATCACCCGCACCCCGCTGCCCGACAGCTCGGCGGCGACCGCCTCGGTGAGGTGGAGGACGAACGCCTTGGTGGCTGCGTAGGCGGCGAGGTGGGGGAGGGGCTGGAAGCCGGCGGTGCTGGCAACGTTGATCACCCCGCCGCGGCGCGCCCGGAGGCAGCCGGGGAGGGCGGCGCGCATCAGCTGGTGCACCGCCAGCGCGTTGACGGTGATCTCCGCCGCCTCGCGGGCCGGGTCCTGCTCGACGAAGCGGCCGCGGGTGCCGAAGCCGGCGCTGTTCACCAGCAGCCAGGGGCCGCCGGCGCCGAGCCGGGCCATCACCAGGTCGCGGCCCTCGGCGGTCTCGAGGTCGGCGCCGAGCACCTCGACCGGGGCGCCGGAGACGGGGCGCAGGTCGGTGGCCAGACTCTCCAGCCGGTCGAGCCGGCGGGCCACCAGGACAAGCTCGTGGCCGCGCCGGGCGAGGTGTCGCGCGAAGCTCTCGCCGAGGCCGCTCGAGGCGCCCGTGACCAGGGCGGGGACGGTGGTGGAGACGGGCTGCACGGCGGGTCCTCAGCTGGCGTGTTTGCGCGGTTCAGGGCCGTTCGACGGCCCGGCGGCCGCGAAGGGACCCTTTGGTAGCATGCACCAGGCATGCTGTCCGATTACGCACCGATCCTCGTCTTTCTGGCGATCTGTGTCGCCTTCGGTGGGGGAGTCCAGCTGCTCAACTCCCTGGTCGGCCCGCGCAAGCCGTCGCCGGAGAAGGAGCTGCCCTACGAGTGCGGGATCATGCCCGTCGAGTCGGCGCGCCGGCGCTTCTCGGTGAGCTTCTACGTCACCGCGATGCTCTTCATCATCTTCGACGTCGAGTCGGTGTTCCTCTTCCCCTGGGCCACCGTCGTGCGCGACCTCAAGATCTTCGGGCTGGTGGAGATCGGCATCTTCATCCTCACCCTCCTGGTGGCGCTGACCTACGTCTGGCGCAAGGGCGCGCTGCGGTGGGACTGAACGAGCCGCGATCCCGGCTGGTGCTGCCGGGCGCGCACCTGGCGCAGTCCGACTCGCCGGCGATCCCCATTCCCCGCACCGGCGAGCGCGAGCGCACCGCGGTGCAGACCGGGGTCATCACCACCACCGTCGGCAAGGTGATCGCATGGGGACGCTACAGCTCGCTCTGGCCGGCGCTGTTCGGGCTGGCCTGCTGCGCCATCGAGATGATGGCGGTGGGCAACAGCCGCTACGACATGTCGCGCTTCGGCGCCGAGGTGTTCCGGGCCTCCCCCCGGCAGGCCGACCTGATGATCGTCGCCGGCCGCGTCTCCCAGAAGATGGCCCCGGTGCTCCGCCAGATCTACGACCAGATGCCGGAGCCCAAGTGGGTGATCAGCATGGGCGCGTGCGCGTCCTGCGGTGGCATGTTCAACAACTACGCGATCGTGCAGGGCGTCGACAAGGTCGTCCCGGTGGACATCTACCTGCCCGGCTGCCCGCCCCGGCCCGAGGGGCTGCTCGACGCCGTGGTGAAGCTCCAGAAGAAGATCGCCGGCGAGCCGGCGTCACTGCGCGGGTAGACCACCCTGACCACCACCCCCGACTCCGCCTCGGCGGCCCGTCCGCCTGCCGGTGCCCGTGCGGCCGCGCTGCTCGCCGCCCGCCTCCCGGAGGCGGTCCTGCGCCGCGAGGAGGGCCGCGGCGAGGAGACGGTCGTCATCCGTCGCGAGTCGCTCGTCGACGCCTGCGCGCTGCTCCGCGACGACCCCGAGGGGCTGTACACGATGCCGGTGTACGTGACCGCCGTCGACTGGCCCGACCGCGAGCCCGACATGCCCCGCTACGACGTCGTCTACCAGCTGCGCTCGCTGCAGCACAACGACGTCTGCCGGCTGGTGGTGCAGGTGCCGGAGGACGACCCCACCGTGCCCTCGCTCGAGGGCGAGTTCTGCGGCATGGACTGGCACGAGCGCGAGTGCTACGACCTGCTCGGCATCGTCTTCGAGGGTCACCACGACCTCCGCCGCATCCTTCTCCCCGACGACTGGGAGGGGCATCCGCTGCGCCGCGACTACGTCTCCTTCGGTGAGCCGGTCGCGTTCACCCACAACATCGAGTGGGCCCTGCCCGCGGCGGAGCGGCCGCCGGGCATGCCCGGGTCGTCGCGCTGATGGCCGCGATCCTTCCCCCACAGCAGGGCCCCGGCCTGCCCGGCGGAGGCGACGACGGGTTCGCCGAGGGACGCCGCAGGCTCGGGGTGCCGCCGGACCTCGACAACGTCGAGCTGACCGAGATCGGCGACGACACCATGGAGCTGAACATGGGTCCGCAGCACCCCTCGACCCACGGGGTGCTCCGCCTGGTCCTCGACCTCGACGGCGAGGTGGTGAGGGGCTGCCGCCCCGACATCGGCTTCCTCCACACCGGCTTCGAGAAGGACTTCGAGCGCCACACCTACCAGCAGTGCATCCCCTACAGCGACCGCATGGACTACCTCGCGCCGCTGATCAACAACCTCGGCTTCTCGCTCGCCGCCGAGAAGCTGCTGGGGGTGGAGGTGCCGCCGCGCGGCCAGTACCTGCGGGTGATCATGTGCGAGCTGGCGCGCCTCGGCAGCCACCTTGTCTGGTTCGGCACCCACGCGCTCGACATGGGCGCGACCACGCCGTTCCTGTACGCGTGGCGCGAGCGCGAGACCATCATGGACATCAACGAGCTGGTGAGCGGGGTGCGCATGCACACCTCCTTCATCCGCGTCGGCGGGCTGATGGCGGACGTCCCCGACGAGTTCGAGGCGATGGTGCGCAAGGTGGTGCACACCTTCCCCAAGGCGATCGACGAGTACGAGCTGCTGATCACCAAGAACCCGATCTGGCGTGAGCGCACCACCGGGCTGGGCACGATCAGCGCCGAGGACGCGCTCGCCTACGGCATGTCCGGTCCCTGCCTGCGCGGCAGCGGTGTCGCCTACGACCTGCGCAAGGCCCAGCCCTACAGCTCCTACGACCACTTCGACTTCGACGTGCCGGTCGGCGTCCACGGCGACGTCTACGACCGCTACCTGGTGCGGATGCGGGAGATGCGCGAGTCGCTGAGGATCATCGAGCAGGCGCTCGACAACCTCCCGTCGGGGCCGGTGAACACCCTCGATCGAAAGGTGGCGCCGCCGCCGCGCAACGAGATCAACACCAGCATGGAGTCGCTGATCCACCACTTCAAGCTCGTGACCGAGGGGTTCTCGGTGCCCCGCGGGCAGGTCTACCACGCGGTGGAGTCGCCCCGCGGCGAGCTCGGCTTCTTCATGGTCGCAGACGGCAGCAACAGGCCCTATCGCGTCAAGGTGAGGGCGCCATCGTTCAGCAACCTGTGCGCCCTGCCGTACATGGTCAAGGGCGAGCTGATCGCCGACGTGGTGGCGGTGATCGGGTCCATCGACATCGTGCTGGGGGACGTCGACCGGTGATGCTCGCGGCCCAGACCAGGGCGGAGATCGAGCACGCGCGCGGCCGCTATCCGCACCCACGCTCGGCGATCCTGCCGTCGCTGTGGGCGGTGCAGCACGAGCTCGGCTGGCTGCCGCCGGAGGCGATGGCCGAGGTCGCCGAGCTGCTCGGGCTCGCCCCCAGCGAGGTGCAGGCGGTGGCGACCTTCTACTCGATGTACTTCAAGCGCCCGCCCGGCCGGCACCACATCCTGGTGTGCGTGAATGCGGCCTGCGCGCTGCGCGGCGCCGACGAGACCGCCGCGTACATCGAGCAGCGGCTCGGCTGTCCCTCGGGGACCACCACCGCCGACGGGATGTTCACCTGGGAGAGCACGATCGAGTGTCTGGGCGGCTGCGGCGGGGCGCCGATGATGCAGGTCGACCACCACTTCGAGGAGCACCTGACCCCGCAGCGGATCGACTCCATCCTGGCGCGGGTCTCCGCCCGGCCGGCCGCGCACCGGCACGGGCCGCCCGCCCGGGTGCCCAACCCGCCGACCTCGACCACCCCGCCGCCGCCCACCGCTGAGGGACCGCCCTCGGCGGGTGCAGCCGGGTAGGATCACCGCCCAGCAATGGCCGAATACAAGCTGCTGACCGAGGACATCGGCGTCGAGGGCCTGCAGACGCTGCCCGTGTACGAGCGGAGGGGGGGCTACCAGGCGCTGCGCACCGCGCTCCGCGACCGCACCCCCGACGAGATCGTCGAGCAGGTGAAGATCAGCGGTCTGCGCGGCCGGGGCGGAGCCGGCTTCCCCACCGGGACGAAGTGGTCGTTCCTCCCCCGCGACGTCTTCCCCCGCTACCTCTGCATCAACGCGGACGAGTCCGAGCCGGGCTGCTTCAAGGACCGCTACCTCATCGACGGGAACCCTCATCAGCTGATCGAGGGCATCGTCATCGCCGCCTATGCGCTGCAGGTGAAGCACGCGTTCCTCTACATCCGCGGCGAGTACCACGACCAGCGGCTGCTGCTCGAGCGCTGCGTCGAGGAGGCTCGCGCCGCCGGCTACATCGGCGAGCGCATCCTCGGCTCCGACTTCGGCTGCGACGTGATCGTCCACGGTGGCGCGGGCGCCTACATCTGCGGCGAGGAGACGGCGCTCATCGACTCGCTCGAGGGCTTCCGCGGCCAGCCCCGGCTGAAGCCCCCCTTCCCCGCGGTCAAGGGCCTCTACGGCAAGCCCACCGTGGTCAACAACGTCGAGACCCTGAGCAACCTCCCCTACATCGTCTCCCGCGGCGGCGAGTGGTTCAAGGCGATCGGCACCGAGCGCAGCACCGGCACCCGGGTGTGGTGCTGCAGCGGCCACATCGAGCGCCCCGGCTGCTACGAGATGGAGCTGGGACGCCCCATCCGCGAGCTCTTCGAGGAGCACTGCGGGGGGATCTGGAAGGGCCGGTCGCTGAAGGCGTTCCAGCCTGGTGGAGGCTCGATGCAGGTGCTCCTGCCCGAGCACCTCGACCTCCCCCTGGACATGGACGTGGTGATGAAGGCGGGCTCGTCGCTGGGCGCCGGCGCGATGATGTTCATGGACGAGACCACCTGCCTGGTCAACGTCTCGATGCGGCTGGTCGACTTCTACCACCACGAGTCCTGCGGCAAGTGCGCTCCCTGCCGCGAGGGCACCTACTTCGAGTCGCAGCTGATGCACCGCCTCGAGGCGGGGGTGGCCACCCTCGACGAGCTGGACACCCTCAAGGACATCTGCGCGAACATGGACGGCAAGTGCTTCTGCCCGCTGGGTGACACCGCCACCTGGTTCGTGATGTCCGCGTACCGGCACTTCCGGGCGGAGTTCGAGGCCCATTGCGACGCCGGCGCCTGCCCGGTGACGGGCGCGCACCGGCCGCTCCTGGCGGGAACCGCATGACCCAGGCGGGCGCGCCGCCGCCCGACGACGGCAGGGTCGAGGTCACGATCGACGGCCGGGTGACCCGCGCGCCCAAGGGCCAGCTGGTGCTCGACGCCGCCGCCGACGTGGGCATCCACATCCCCATCTACTGCGCCCATCCCAAGATGGACCCGGTGGCGGTCTGCCGGATGTGCCTGGTCCAGGTCGAGAAGGTGCCGAAGCTGCAGCCGGCCTGCGCCACCTACGTCAGCGAGGGCATGGTGATCCAGACCCAGACCGCGCCGGTGGCGAAGGCGCGCGAGGGGGTGCTGGAGTTCCTGCTTCTCAACCACCCGCTCGACTGCCCGGTGTGCGACCGCGGCGGCGAGTGCGACCTGCAGGACTTCGCCTTCCGCTACGGTCCCGGGACCTCGCGGATGCCGATCACCGACAAGGTGCACTTCGACAAGGCGGTGCCGCTGTCGGACAGGATCGAGCTCGACCAGGAGCGCTGCATCCTCTGCTGGCGCTGCACCCGCTACTACGACGAGATCACCGGCGAGAAGGAGATCGTCCTCCAGCAGCGCGGGGTGCACACGTCGGTGGCCACCTTCGACTCCCGGCCGCTGCGCTCCGCGTTCCAGGGCAACCTCCCCGAGGTCTGCCCGGTGGGGGCGCTGACCCACCGCCAGTACCGCTTCGTCGCCCGTCCCTGGGACCTGCAGCGCGCCCGCAGCGTGTGCCCCGAATGCTCGTACGGCTGCAACATCAATATCGACAGCCGCGAGTACGAGGTGAAGCGCTTCGCCTCCCGTGACAACCCGCTGGTCGACGACATGTGGCTCTGCGACCGCGGCCGCTACAGCGCCCCGCGCTGGAATCGCACCGACCGGGTGCGGCGGCCGGTGGTGCGCGCCCGCGGTGGCAGCGACCAGGAGGTCAGCGCCCAGCAGGCGGTGCGCGAGGCGGGGCGGCGGCTGCGCGAGGTGCGCGACCAGCACGGCGCCAACGCCATCGGCGTGATCGGCTCCGCGGAGTGCACCAACGAGGAGGCCTGGCTGCTCCAGCGGCTCGCCCGCGAGGCGATCGGCACCACCCACCTCGACCACCAGCTCGACCCCTTCCCCGGGCTCGCCCCGGAGGAGCACGCCCTCGGCATCGCCGAGATCGAGGACTGCTCGACGGTGGTGGTGCTCGGCGCCCGCCCCGAGCAGCAGGCTCCGGTGCTCACCCTGCGGCTCTTCAAGGCGCAGCGCAAGCGCGGCACCAGGGTCCACCGGCTCCCGGTCGACGTCGACGACGCCACCCTGCGCGGCATCACCGGCGGCGCCCTTATCGGGGTGATCGCCGACGAGGTCGACCGTGCCCAGGCCGCCCACGTGGCCCAGCTGCTCGCCGGCGCGACCGCGGTCCGCCGCCTCACCGTCACCCGCGGGGTCAACGGCCGCGGCTGCAAGGACCTGGGGCTGCTCCCGAACCTGCTCCCCGGCTACCGGCCCGCCCCCGGGGCGGGACGCTGCGGCACCGAGATCCTCGAGGCCACCAGCGCCGGCCAGGTCCGCGCCCTGGTGATCATGGGCTCGCACCCCTGGGCGGCGACCGCCGGGGTGGTGCTGACCAGCGCGCTCAACGCCGCCGACCTGGTGGTGGCGATCGAGACCCAGCCGGGGCCGGTCGCCCAGGCGGCGACGGTGCTGATCCCCGGGCACACCCACGTCGAGAAGGCGGGGTCGGTGACGAACACGGAGGGCCGGGTCCAGCGCATCCGCCAGGCCCTGCCCCCGGCCACCACCGTGCCCACCGAGCTGCGGGTCCTCTCCATGCTCGCCGCCGAGCTGGGGTGCGAGCGCTGGCCGGCGGAGACGGTGGCGGTCAGCCGCGAGCTCTCGGCCACCCTCCCCGCCTACGCCGAGGCGGGCCGCGGCGGGCGCGTTCGCTGGCCGGTGCCGGTCACATGATGCTCGCCGACATCTGGGGCTACCAGATCGGCCCCGACTACTGGTGGGTGATCGCGCTCAAGGGCGTGATCATCGTTCTCTTCCTCGCCACCGCCGCCGCCTACAGCACCTACGCCGAGCGCAAGGTGGCCGCCCACATCCAGCTGCGCATCGGTCCCAACCGGGTGGGCCCGATGGGCCTGCTCCAGCCCGCCGCCGACGCGGTGAAGCTGCTCTTCAAGGAGAACGTCGCCCCCGCCGGGCGCGACAGGCTCCTCTACCTGATCGCCCCCGCGTTCGCCGCCGCCGCGGCGATCTTCGCCTTCGCCGTCATCCCGGTCAGCGGGGTGAGCACGGTGAACGGCTACCAGCTGCACTGGGACATCGCCCACCTCAACGTGGGCCTGCTCTACATCCTCGCGGTCACCTCGCTCGGGGTGTACGCCATCTTCCTGGGCGGATGGTCGGCGAACAGCAAGTACTCGCTGCTGGGGGCGCTGCGCTCCTCCGCGCAGCTGATCTCCTACGAGATGGCGGTGGCCTTCGCGCTGATGGGCGCGGTGATCCTCAGCCAGAGCCTCGACCTCGAGCAGATCGTGCTCGCGCAGCAGCACGCCTGGTTCGTGCTGCTCCAGCCCCTCGGCTTCCTCCTGTACTTCACCGGGGCGCTGGCCGAGACCAACCGGCTCCCCTTCGACCTGCCCGAGGCCGAGACCGAGCTCGTCGCCGGCTACCACACCGAGTACTCGGGGATGCGCTTCGGCTTCTACTTCCTCGGCGAGTACATCAACATGGTCACGGTCTGCGGCATCGCCACCACCCTCTTCCTCGGCGGCTGGCTCCCGCTCCCGATCCCCCTCCTCGATCGCCTTCCCGGCGTGCTCTGGTTCCTCGGCAAGGTGTTCCTGCTGCTCTTCGTGATGATGTGGATCCGCTGGACCCTGCCGCGGCTGCGCTACGACCGGCTGATGAACCTCGGCTGGAAGGTGATGCTGCCCCTGGGCCTGGTCAACATCGCCGTCACCGGGGCGGTGGTGGCGATCAAGGCGTCGATGTGAGAGGGCGGCCCGGATGCTGATCGAGATCGTCAAGGGCATGGCCTTCACCCTGCGCCAGCTCTTCCGCAAGCCGATCACGCTGCAGTGGCCGGAGGAGCAGAAGCCGGCGATGCCGCGACACCGCGGCCGCCACGTCCTCCACCGCTACGACAACGGCCTGGAGAAGTGCATCGGCTGCGAGCTCTGCTCCGGGGCCTGCCCGGTGGGCTGCATCTACGTCGAGCCTGGCGAGAACGACCCCACCAACCCGGTCTCGCCCGGGGAGCGCTACGCGAAGCGGTACGAGATCAACCTGATGCGCTGCATCTACTGCGGCTACTGCGCCGAGGCCTGTCCCACCGAGGCGATCACGCTGGGCCCGCGATTCGAGCTCGCCGACTACCGGCGCGAGCGCACCGTGGTCACCAAGGCCGAGCTGCTCGAGGCATGGCCCAAGTTTCCCAACGCCCGTACGGCGACAAGCGCCGTGGGTGCGGGCGCCGACCAGACCGGACGCGAGCGCTTGGCGTCGGGGGTGAGCCCGCGGGTGGCCTGGGAGCAGGGTGAGGGCGTCCGGACCGACCTTCCGCATGCGGGGGAATTCGGTGTGCCGACGCATGTCCCCCGCGTGATCGACCCGGACGAGGCCGAGCCGCGATGACCGCGATCATCTGGGTGGCCGGAGCCCTGGCGGCGCTGAGCGCGCTCGGGGTGGTGTTCTCGCCCCAGCCGCTGTATTCGGCGCTGTCGCTGGTGCTCACCATCGGCGCCCTGGCGGTGATCTTCCTGGTTCTCAACGCGCAATTCCTGTTCGTGGTTCAGCTGATCGTCTACGCCGGCGCGGTGATGGTGCTCTTCGTCTTCATCATCGCCCTGCTCTCCCCCGACCGCGAGGAGCGCTTCCGCGTCGACCTGCGCTTCATCCTGGGCGCGCTGGTCGCCGTCGGCATCACCGTCTCGATGCTGGTGGCGGCGCGTAACGGGATCACGTACAACGCCAGCGGGTTCCGCGCCCAACAGATCGGCCAGGCCAGCGATCCCTACCACTCGTTCTCCTTCGACCAGTCGGACAACGGCCTGGTGAACAGCGCGGGCAACGTGCAGACGGTGGGCGGCCAGCTCTTCACCACATTCCTGCTGCCCTTCGAGGTCACCTCGCTGCTGCTGCTTGTCTCGGCCATCGGCGCGGTGTACCTCACCCGGCGCCGGCAGCGCCACACGGCGCCACTGCGCCGCGAGCAGGGCCTGCCCCGCGAGACAGGTTTCACCGCCCCCGAAGAGCGCAGCGAACAGGAGCGCATCGAGGTCGAGGTGGGATGAACGCCGGCGATACCTTCCCCTTCCTGCTGGCGCTTGCCGCCTTCCTGTTCAGCATCGGCGCGCTCGGGGTGCTGATCAGACGCAACCCCATCGTCGTGTTCATGTGCATCGAGCTGATGCTCAACGCGGTCAACATCGTCTTTGTCGGATACGGCCGGTTCCTCAACAGCGAGGAGGGCCAGGTCTTCGCGTTCATGGTGATCGTCGTCGCCGCCGCTGAGGTGGTCGTCGGGTTGGCGCTGATCACGCAGGTGTTCCGCATCGGCCGTGAGCTCGACATCGACGATCTCGACGAGATGAGCGAGTGAACACATCCGCGGTCGCGGTCCTGGCCAGCCTGGTCCTGCTGCTGCCGGTGGCCGGGGCCGTCGTCAACGCGCTGGCCGGGCCCCGGTTGCCGCGCTCCGCCATCAACCTGGCGGGCACGCTCAGCATCCTGGCCGCGTTCGTGGTGGCCTGCATCATGCTCGCGATGGTCGTCGGTGCCCCCGTGGGCGCCAAGTCCGCGACCGCCCACCTCTGGCAGTGGATCGACCTCGGCAACGGCAGCCTGCGCGTCGGCGTCGACGTCACTCTCGACCCGCTGAGCGCGGTGATGCTCATGGTGATCACCGGCGTCGGGTTCCTGATCCACGTCTACAGCGTCGGTTACATGGAGCACGACGCCGGGATCGCCAGGTTCTTCAGCTACATGAACTTCTTCATCTTCTCGATGCTGGTGCTGGTGCTCGCCGCCGACCTCCTGATCCTGATCATCGGGTGGGCACTGGTGGCGCTGAGCAGCTACCTGCTGATCGGGTTCTGGTACGAGCGGCCCAGCGCGGTGGTCGCCGCGCGCAAGGCGTTCATCACCCAAGTGATCGGGGACGTGGCGCTGGTCATCGCTGCGTTCCTCATCTTCGTCAACGTCGGAACCCTCAGCCTTCCCGCGATCTTCGCCTCGAGCGGCTCGTTCGCCTCCGGTGGGCTGCTGGTCACCGGGATCTGCTCGTTGCTCGCCATCGGAGCCTTCGCCAAGAGCGCGCAGTTCCCGCTGCACACCTGGTTGCCGGACGCGATGGAGGGCCCGACCCCGGTGTCGGCGCTGATCCACGCGGCGACCATGGTCACCGCCGGCGTGTACCTGATCGCCCGCTTCCATCCGCTCTTCGACCGTGCCCCGGTGGCGCAGGGCATGGTCGCCTGCGTGGGCATCGGAACGGCCGTGATGGCGGGCGTGATCGCGCTCAGTCAGGTCGACATCAAGCGCGTGATCGCGTACTCGACGATGTCGCAGATCGGCCTGATGATTTTTGCGGTGGGCATCGGGGCGTACTCCGCGGCGATGTTCCACCTCGCCGCCCACGCGGTGTTCAAGGCCTTGCTCTTCATGGCCGCGGGCAACGTCATCCATGCGCTCCATGACGAGCAGGACATCCGTCTCATGGGCGGCCTCGCCGCCAGGATGCGCACCACCGAACGATGTTTTCTGAGCGGCACATTCGCGCTCGCCGGCATCCCGCTGTTCGTCGGGTTCTTCAGCAAGGAGGGCCTTCTCGGCTTCGGGCTGAGCAATGGGCCGGGCGCGGTTCCGTGGATCCTCTACCTGGTGGGCATCGGCATCAACGTGCTCACCGGACTGTATGCCTTCCGGCTCTGGGCCACCGTCTTCCGCGGCGAACCGCAGACGGCGCGCGTCTACGCGGCCGAAGAGGCACCTGCGGTGATGCTCGGCCCGGTGGCCATCCTGGCGGCGCTGAGCGCGGGTCTCGGCGTGGTGCTGGCGGTGTGGGCTCTCTTCATCCACGCCAACCTGCTCAACGGTGTGTTCACCAGCTTCCTGGCGCCGGTGTTCACCTCGCCGACATCGGGCCCGGTGGCCGTCGACCTCGGTCTGGGCGCCGCGGTGCTCGCTGCCATTGTGGGGACGCTGACCTCGCTGTTGGGAGCTGGGCTGGCGGCGCGGATCTGGTTGCAGCACAACCCGGACGCGGCGGTGATCGGGGCGCGGCTGCCCCGCGCCCTGCCCCAGCTGTCGTACAACAAGTTTTACTTCGACGAGATCTACGATGCGCTGCTGGTGCGTCCGCTGCTGGCGCTGGCGACGTCGGCGCGCAACGTGGTGGAACCGCGCGTCATGGACGGCTGGGTCAGGGGGGTCGGCGATGCGTGCTCGGAGTTGGGCGCGTGGGCACGCGACTACCAGACCGGTCTGATCCGTGACTACGCCTCGTACATGATCGCGGCGGCGGGCGTGTTCGTCGTGGTCACCATCGTGCTGGTGTCGCGATGAACGTACCCTGGCTGACCGTTGTCCTGATGGTGCCGCTGGGGGCGACGCTGGTGCTCCAGATGATCCCGCGGACTCAGCCGTCGCTGATCAAGGCAGTGACGGTGGTGGCCACGCTGGCCACCGCGATCATCGTCTGGTCGCTGGTGGCGGGCATGAGCGGTTCGTCTGTGTCGCATCTCTCACCGGGGCCGATGCTGTTCCATTACGAGGAGGTCCACGACTGGGTGCCGGCGATCGGTGCGGACTACCACCTCGGGCTGGACGGAATCTCGGCATGGATCCTCGCGCTCAACGCAGGCGTGTTCCTGCTCGGCGCCATCCTGGTATCGCGCCGCGGCACGGAGAGGATCAAGCTGTTCTGCGGCCTGCTGTTGCTCACCGAGACGATGACCGCTGGCGTGCTGCTCAGCCTCGACCTGCTCCTGTTCTATCTCTTCTGGGAGGGGATGCTCATCCCCCTGTACTTCGTTCTCGCCAACTACGGCAACGAGAACCGCGGTCGCGCCACCCTGAAGTTCGTCATCTACACGGTCGCCGGCAGTCTGCTGATGCTGATCGCGATCATCAGCCTGTTCTTCGCCAGCGGCAAGGGCTCCTTCGACCTCACCGTATTGCTCGGTGGCCAGATGTCGCACACTCCGTTGGTGATCCCGGGACTGAACATCACCACCTTCAGCCCCGAACAATGGGCGTTCCTGGCGTTCGCCGCCGCCTTCCTGATCAAGATCCCGGTGGTGCCGTTCCACACCTGGCTGCCAGACCTCTACCAATCGGCACCGGTGCCGGTGCTCGTGTTCTTTGCCGGGTTGGTCAGCAAGCTCGGCGCCTACGGCTTCATCCGCTTCGGGCTGACGCTTTTCCCCGACGCGATCAACACCTTCAAGTGGTTCCTGGCGGCGCTGGCGGTGCTCAGCATCATCTACGGTGCGCTGCTGGCACTCTCCCAGACGGACATCAAGCGCATCGTGGCGTACTCGAGCATCAGCCACCTCGGCTTCATCGCGCTGGGAATCTTCACGCTGACCAACAACGGGGTCAACGGCGCTGTGATCCAGATCGTGAACCACGGCATCATCATCGCCGCGCTGTTCATCATCGTCGGCATCATCGAGGAGCGCACCGGGACGCGCGACCGGCGCGAATTGGCCGGCCTGGAGAAATCGATGCCGTGGCTGTATGGCTTCTTCCTTGTTGCCACGCTGGCGGGACTCGGCATGCCGGGGATGAACTCGTTCGTCGGCGAGTTCACGATCATGCTCGGCGCCTTCCAGCTGCACCCGGTGTATGCGGTGCTCACCGGGTTCGGCGTGCTGCTGGCGACGTGGTACATGCTCCGTCTCCACCAGGGCCTGATGCACGATCCGCCGCAGCCGCGCACCGAGAATGTCCGCGACATCCGCCCCGGCCAGGGCCTCGTGCTCCTGCCCCTGGTGGGGTTGATGGTGCTCATCGGGGTGTTCCCGCGACCGATCGGTGACGTGACCAGGTCGAGTGTCCAGCAGACGGTGGCGGTGGCCAACGGGTCCCTCGGCCAGGTGGCCGGGTTGAGCGACACCACCACCGGCGCGAGCGCGCCGTGACGACGCTGGCCGCGTTGCCCGCGCTGATCACGCCAGGCGGCAGTGACATCGTCGGCCTGCTCCCCGAGGTCATCCTCGGCGGCGCCTTCGTGGCCTTGATGATGCTCGACCTGGTCACCAAGCCCGCTCAGCGCGGCTGGCTGGCGGCGTTCAGCGTGGTCGCCGTTGCCGCCTCGTTCGGCGCCACCGTATGGGGCTGGTTCGACGCCGCCAGCGCGACCACCGAGCACACCGTCTACTCGGGCTCCTTCGCGTACGACCGTTTTGGCCTGTTCATCAACGCGATCATCCTGCTCAGCACCGCGCTGGTGCTGGTGATCAGTCCGCAGTACCTCAACCGTCGGGGCATCCACTACGGCGAGTACTACGCCCTGATTCTCGGAGCGGCGACGGGCATGATGCTCCTCGCCGGCGCCAGCAGCCTCATGGTCATCTTCCTGGCCATCGAGCTGCTCTCGATCGCGCTGTACATCCTCAGCGGTTTCAACCGCACGGAACCACGGTCGCAAGAAGCGGCGATGAAGTACCTGCTCCTCGGCGGCTTCGCCTCAGGCTTCCTGCTCTTCGGCATGGCATTGATCTACGGCGAGACCGGTCACACCCAGCTGGCGCCGATCGCCGCTGCGCTGCAGAACGGCACCGGCACGGTCGACCCGCTGCTCATGGCCGGCATCGCGCTGCTCTTCGTCGGGCTCGCCTTCAAGATCAGCGCTGCCCCATTCCACACCTGGACGCCCGACGTCTACCAGGGCGCGCCGACGTCGGTGACGACCTTCATGAGTGTGACCACCAAGGTGGCCGCCTTCGCCGCGCTGATCCGCGTCTTCAGCTACACGCTGGGCGAGACCAATGTGTACGACAAATGGAAGGTGATGGTGTTCTTTGTCGCCATCGCCTCAATGGTGATCGGCAACGTCGCGGCTCTGCAACAGCGCAGCCTCAAGCGGATGCTGGGCTACTCGGGCATCGCCCAGGCCGGGTACATCCTGATCGGGGTGGTGGTGCTCAGCCCGGCCGCCACCTGGGGTGCGCTCTACTACCTCGCCAGCTACGCCGCGGCCAACATCGGAGCCTTTGCGGTGATCACCATCATGGCTGCGCGCGGTGAGGATCTCGACGCATACGACGGCCTGCGCGGCCTCGCCTTCCGCCGACCCTATGTCGCCGCCTCAATGGGCCTGTTCCTGCTCTCGCTGGGCGGGTTTCCGCCGACCGCGGGATTCTTCGGCAAGTTCTTCGTGTTCAAGGCGGCGGTTGAGGGCGGACAGGTGCCGCTGGCGCTGTGGGGCATCGCCACCAGCGCGGTCTCCGTCTTCTACTACCTGCGCGTCGCGGTCCTGATGTACCAGCGGCCACAACCCGACGAGCCCACCTACAACTGGTCGCGCACGTCGCTCGCCGGCGGCACCGTGCTGGCGCTGACCGCTGCGGCGACGCTGTTCATGGGCATCTTTGTCGCCGTCGTCCTCAACATCGCGATCGCCGCGCAGCACGGCAACGCGATCACCGGCGCGCTGTGATGGACGCCCACCTGCGCAGCCGGCTCGAGGCGATCGTCGGCAAAGCCGGGGTCTCTGAGACCGTGGTGCATGCCTCGACCGTTGCGCAGCTCGGCGAGGTGCTGGTGGCCTGCGCCGCTGGGGGCGCGGCGGTGGCGCCGGAGGAGTCGCAGGCCGCCGCGGGCGCTGACGTCGTCATCAATGTGGAGCGGCTGAACGCGATCCGGGTCGACGCGAACAGCCTGCTGCTCTGCGCCGGCGTCGCGGTTTCGTGGGCGGCGATCCGCGACGCGGCGGCGGGATTGCAACTCGCTGTCGCCGGGCTGCCCGGCGTCCGCAGCGCGCGCGCCGGTCAGTCCGTCGCCCTGGGGGAGATCTCCCACCGGACGCTGGCCGGCCTCGACATCCTCACGGTGCGGGGCGAGTTGATCTCGGCCGGAGGCCGGACCCTCAAGGACGTGGTCGGCTATGACCTGGCCGGGCTGGCGCTCGGCTGCGGCGACCGCCTCGGGCTGATCGTGTCGGTGACCCTGCGGCTCGAGCCGCTGGCGGCTTGCACACCGCCTGAGCCCGGCCCGGGCCCGTGGCGCGGCGACGCCGGCATCGACGTCGTCGAGGCCTTCGCCGGCTGAGTCGCCCGGCGATCAGGCGACGTCGCCGGCTTCCGACTGGCTGGCGGCCGGCAGCGCGACGTCGGCCCGGGGCGGCCGATAGACCGTCCCGGTGAGCCGGCCGTCGACATAGTCGAGCTCGAGCGTCCCGCCCTTGGCGCACTGGAGGCGATGCAGCGCCCACGAGGGGCGCCCCTCGCTCCGGACCCAGAATGCCTGGATGGGGTCGCCGTGGCTCACCAGGATGCCTCCCTCTACGGGTTGGGTCTCGAGGACACGGCGGATGGGACGCTCGACTCGCGCCGCCATCTCCTCGACGCTCTCGTCGTTGGGGAGAAGGCCCGGCAGGAGCATGTGGATCAGCCAGAGGGGACGTCGCCAGGGCACGTGGGTGGGCTTGACCCCTTCGAGGTAGTGGCCGAACCGGGCCTCGACGAGGTCGTCGGTGGTGGTCAGGGTGGCGCCGGCGATGTGCCCGGCGATGATCTCGGCCGTCTGCTGGGCGCGCAGCAGCGGGCTGGCCAGGATGACGGTGGCGCCGGTGGTGGCCAGGTAGCGCCCCAAAGCGTGGGCCTGGCGGATGCCCTTCTCGCTGAGCGGGAAGTCGGGGAGGTGTCCATAGAGGACTCCCCGGGGGTTGTGGACGTCGCAGTGGCGGGCGAGGAAGACACGGGTCGTTCCTGGCTCTGGCACTCGGCGATGCTACGGGATCCGCCGAACCGCGTTGCATTCTCGTAGCGCCGAAGTTCCCGTGCATCTTCATCTGCCTGCTCGGCCCCGCCGTGCTGACAACCGTCGCCCCCGCGAAGTAGACGACGAACCGTCGCCCGCGCCGGTGTTCCGTCGATACTCTGGCTCGATGAGCGAGATGGGCAGGGCCGGCGGTGACTGGGACGCGGTTGCATATGACCGCATCTCCGATCCTCAACTACGATGGGGTGCAGCGGTCCTCGAGCGGCTCTCGCTGGGGGGCGACGAAACCGTCCTCGACGCCGGCTGCGGCAGTGGTCGGGTCACGCAGAAGCTGCTCGAACACCTGCCCCACGGCAGGGTGGTGGCGTTCGATGCGTCGGCGACCATGCTCGGCGAGGCGCGGCGCCGCCTGGCGCCGGCGGGGGAGAGGGTGGAGTTCGTGCATGCAGACCTGCTCGCACTGACCCCGCGGATCCTCGGCGGCGACACACCGGTCGACGCGGTGTTCTCGACCGCGACGTTCCACTGGATCCACGATCACGACAAACTGTTCGCCAACCTGGCGCGTGTGCTGCGCGGAGGTGGGCAGCTGGTGGCGCAGTGCGGCGGTGAGGGCAACATCGCGGCACTGCTGGACATCGTCACTCGCCTCGGGGTCGAGCGGCCGGGGATCTGGAACTATGCCTCGCCGCAACAGACCGAGCGGCGACTCGAGGCAGCCGGCTTCGAGGACGTCCATGTGTGGCTGCACGACGAGCCAACGCCGTTCGACACGGCTGAAGAGCTGACCGAGTACCTGGAGACCGTGTGCCTGCGGCACTCGGTCGGCACCATGCCGGCGCTGCAACGGACACGATTCCTGCGCGACGTGGTGGACGCGATGCCCGACCGCGTCGTCGACTACGTGCGGCTGAACATCGATGCGAGGCGGCGCGGCTGACGCCGGACTCCGTCAGGTGGGCTGTGGCTACGGAACCGCGGTCGCTGCACCCGGGGTGAACCCGCACTTGCTCACCATGTACGAGGTGATCTGCTCGCCCGCTGACGTCACTGCCGGCGTGTTGAACGAGCTGAAGAGCGTGCTCAGCTGATCAACGGAAGTGGCGGACTGGGCCGCGGTGTTGGCCTGGTCGTACGCCGCCCTGAGTGTGTGGAACGCAGAGGCGATATCGCTCGGGGCCTGGCTGTCGAGGCTGTCGAAGGCGGTGGCGCCCTTGGCGATGAGTTGCTTGAACGCAGTCAGGTCAGGGGTGGCACCAGGCGTCGCCTGAGCCAGCGACGAGCCGACGCCCGCGATCTCAGTCACGACCAGCCCCGCCTGGGTGCAGAAGGCTGAGCTGTTGTTGCCGACCGCCGCCGTGGGCGTGGGGGTGGCGGTCGAGGAACTCCCGCAGGCGCCCAGCGACAGGGCTGCGGACATCGCGACCAACGCACCGGCGGCGGGGAGTACTCGATGAGGCACCGGCGAAAGCCTACAGCGCGGCGGAGGCGGCTCGCAAACCGCTGTACTCGTCCACATGATGCGAGACACCGGTCATGCGGAAACCTCCTGGTTGAAGAGCTGGGGATGGTTGGAGTGGAGGAACTCGGTGGGTGTGAGGTAGCCGAGGGCTTGGTGGGGGCGGATGGTGTTGTAGATCACCTCCCAGTTGGCCAGCTCGCGGGCCAGTTCGAGAACCGTCGGGCCGGTGTCGGTGCACTCGTAGAACTCCTCGGTGTGAGTGCGCTGTGAACGTTCCACCTGGCCGTTGAGCTTGGGGCTGCGTGGCGGCAGCACGAAGAGGCGGATGCTCCGATCTCGATGCCGGTGGGGTGCTTGCTGGCCGGCTCGATTGCCTGACTGAGCAGGCCCAGGTCACGCCCGTGTGGACCGGACCAGAGTCCAGCCGCGGGCATGGCCGGCTCACGCTCGCAGTGGTGGCCGACTTGATCGACGAGGCGCGGGTCGAGATCCTGGTTGCGAGCTATGCGACCATCCCAGGCGACAGCATCCGAGCGGCGCTCAGTTCTGCCGTTCAGAGGGGTGTCCAGACTACCTTCCTGCTCGAGCGGGCCGACGACAACCCGACCTTTCACGGCGGTGCCGAACCGTTTCTTGGTCTGACCGCACGGCGCCTGTCTGGCCGGCCTCGGCCCGACCTTTTGGTGCTGCCATGCATGCCAAGGTGCTGATCGTTGATCGGAGAGCAGCACTGGTTGGGAGCGCCAATCTGACCGGGCACGCTCTCGAGCGAAACTTGGAATGCGGGGTTTTGGTTCGGGGTGGGCAGGTGCCGCAGCTTCTCGCGCAGCACTTGTTGACGGTGAGCGGCTTAGTCGAGCTGTGAAGTCCCTGGCGGTGTCGCTCTGAGTGGTCGCTGCCCTCCCCGTGGATGCCCCACGGGTCAGCACATTGGACAGCTTGCCGGTGGCGCCTTCGGCTACACATCTGACAGCAACCCGGCGGTACGCGCGGACCCTCATGACCGTCGCGCGGTTGAATCAGGAGAGCATCACTCCGTCGGCGCGCAGGGGCAGATGGTCAGGGACATTCCCCCTCGGAATGTCGCTCTGTACCTGGGGATGTTTGATCGGATTCTGGCTCTCCACGACCGAGTCCTCGGACACTGCATCGTCTTGGCCGGCTAGCCATTCGACGTCTGGCGCACGGCGAAAGGCAAGGCCTGATCGGCAGGGCAACATCCTCCGCAGCCGAAGGTCGGGGCGACGTTGGCGCCGGCGACGCCGCCTCCGCGGGCAGCGTGGCGGGAGGACTAGGACGCGACCGTCCACGCTAGTGTCCCGCACCGGAAGTAGCTTGTACTTTCGGTCGGCGTAGAACGTCGGCAGGCGTCTTCACCCAGGCGAAGGGATGCTTGCGCTCGTCCCAGGTGTCGAGGAAGCGCTTGATCGCGTCCGTCAGGCCGCGCACGCTGCGAAAGACGCCGCGTTCGATAGCTTGGCGGTGGAGGATCGAGAACCATGTCTCCACCTGGTTCATCCAACTGGCGCTGGTCGGGGTGAAGTGCAGATGGAAGCGAGGGTTGTCGAGCAGCCACTGCTTCACCACTGGGTGTTTGTGGGTGCGGTAGTTGTCGAGCACCAGGTGAATCTCGATGTCGGGGTAGCGCTCGGCGATCACCTTGAGAAACGCGAGGAACTCCTGGTGGCGATGTCGGGCGTACACCCGTCCAGTCACTGTTCCGGTCGCAACATCGAAGGCAGCGAACAGCGTTGCAGTGCCGTGGCGGACGTAGTCGTGCGTCCGGCGCTCGGGCTGTCCCGGACGCATCGGCAGCAGCGGCTGGGTACGGTCGAGTGCTTGGATCTGGCTCTTCTCGTCAACACAGAGGACCAGCGCGTGCTCGGGCGGATGTAGGTAGAGGCCGATTACATCGGTCACCTTGGCCTCGAGTTCGGGGTCGGTGCTGTACTTGAAGCCTCGGGTCCGATGCGGTTGGAGGCCGCGCTCCTGCCACACGCGATGCACGGTGGTGGCACCGACGCCGAGTTTCTCTGCGACCAGACGCGTGCTCCAGTGCGTGATGCCGCGCGGTGGTTTGCCAAGAGTGAGACTGATGATCTTGGCGGCGACGTCGTCACCATGAACCTTGGGCCGGCCGCGTCCGGGCTTGTCGACCTCCAACGCGGCGACGCCACCGGATTGATAGCGCTCGCGCCAGAGTTGGACAGTGGGCTGGGATGTCCCCAGCCGTTGGGCGATCTGCCGATTGGCGACCCCCTCGGCGGCGAGCAGCACGATCCGCGCGCGCAGAACGAGTCGCTGGGGCAGCGCGCGGCTGCGCGACCACGTGGTCAGGATGCTGTGATCGTCGGCGGCAACTTTGAGCGGTGGGACGGGGCGATTGGCCATGCCAGCAAGCATGATGGCATCCCGGCCTATGTGCAAGCTATTTCAGGAGCGCCGCACTAGCAGTTCCACCTAGAAGGCCCCGCTCCACCCCGACGGCCGAGCGGGGCCTTCTAGCCGATACGAGACCATGACGACCGTCTTGCTCGTGCTGTCGTTGCCAGCCCCGGCGAATGCCAGCGCGAAGACAGCAATTCGACGATAGTTGCCGTCCACAGGTGCGCTGAAAGCGCCAAGGCCGCGGCGTCGCCTGATCGCGTGTCGTATCACGGCGTGAAGAACGCGGGCGCGCGCGACTGCGCGCTCGCGCGCTGGGGTTGGAACTGCATAGGCATCGAGGCGCTGGCGGTAGTCAGCCGCTGTGGGCCGTCTTCGCCGGCATGGACGCTCTCATCGCCGCTGTCACCATCAGCCTCGAAGGGACCGCCATCTGTCCTTCTCTGAGTGTTGACGCGCCCTTAACTCCTCGCGCTCGCAACCGTGTTGAGATTCAGTCATGGACGCCCCGTCGGGTCGCGGTGAAAAGGGTGATCGACGGCGGTTGAGTATTTCCCTTTCAAGAGAGTCACGAGTCGCACGGCTCGCCGGGCCGGTCGCCACGTTGGTGTTAACTCTCGGTCTCGAAGTGTTTGACGCTCCGGTGCTAAGCGCCCTCGCTGCTCTACGCATCGTCGAGGCGCTGCGCGACGATGGGCCGCCGACGGCTGGCCGATAGAGTCCACCCCACTAGGCGAACCGGACGGCTGCTCGGCCGGGTGGCGCAAGCAAACTACGCCCATGCCCGCGCGCGCCTTTTGGCGGTCATGAAAGAGCCGACGCGAACCCGAGTACCCGCGTCATGGCTGGCTGGAGGTCAAGGGGAGACGCTGCGCACGCGGACGGCCTGCTGCTGCTCGGCAATGTGGTGTTGCTCGTGCAGGCGAAGGGGGTATCCGAAGCCGGGGTCGAAGGCGTGCGTTGCGTCGTGCCGACGCTGCATTTCATGCCGGCGCTCAGCGGCGGCTTCTGCAGCAGCGACACGACCGAGGATGTGCGCGACCTTCGGGCGTACGCCCAGCGAGGACCCGGGTTGGTCGTGCCGTTTCGGCTGCGCAGGCGCTCGATCCCCGGATGTCGGCGCCCCCACCCAGAGGCGCTTGCGCTCCACCTCCGCGGATGCCGACCACCAATCCCATAGCGAACTCAACGGCGCGGGCCGCTCGGCGTGGCCAGACAGTGACGGGGCGGCCGCTGCTGCCTGGACACGGCGGWCGATGCGGACACGTGCCTCGTCATAAAGGTCACGCCAACGCCGCGCCGCCTCGGCCTGGCGCTGGTACCAGCCGCCGACGGCGACCTGGTCACCGCGGATTGCACCGATCCGTGCCTCGAGCTCGGGCAGCCGGGAATCAATGTCGGCGATGTCGCGCGTCCCGCGAGACAGGTAACCCTGCACCCAGCCGCGCTCCTCGCGGTGACGGCGACGGGCAATCACCCCGTCCGTATCCGTCAGCCGTGCCCGGTTGACCTCCATCTCCGCCTCGAGCCGCGCGCGCCGTTCGGTGAGGGACCGGTGTTGCTCGCTCAGCTGGACGACCGTTCGCCCCGGGTCGACCAGGTTCGGCTCGGCCAGATCCGGGAAGGGCTCGCGGCGAGTGAGTGCCCGCTCGGCTGCAGCGGCGGCGGCGCGCAGTCCGGCATCGTCGAGGTCGGTGGGCGGAATCGGTGGTGGTACCAGCTCGGCGGCGGGCAGCCGACCCGCCAGTTTCTGAAACTGATCGAGGGCGAGTCGCTGTTCGCTGCTCATCATCAGAGCGCTCTGGATCAGGCGCAGGGTGATGCTCTCCGACTGCGTGGGGGGAATGCGCCCATGACCGCTGTCGTCGGTCGGTTCGAGGTCGCCCGCGACGACGTAGAGGCGGTTCTCGGCGCGTCCCCGTGAGAGGGCCACGTAGCCCCATTCCCGATAGATCGACTCGTCGCCGAGCACGAACGCGCGATCGGCGGTCATGCCCTGGGCCTTGTGGCCAGTGATGGCGTAGCCGTGGCGCAGGTGACCGGCCTCGAGGTACTCGGTCGGCAACACGCTCACGCGTCCCGGCTCGTTGGGTCGTGGGCCGTTGAGCTGCACCGTCATGGTCCGTTGGCCTTCGTCGACGGCCACCAGAGTGCCCCGGGAGCCGTTGACGACCCCGAGCGAGCGCCGGTTCCGCGTGGTGACCACCCGGTCGCCGACCGCGAACTCTCCGGTTGGCAGACGCAGCGTGGGGCCGGTCACGTCGCCGGCGGCGACGCGGAGAGCGCGGGCGCGCTCGTTCAACTCACCGACGTCGGCACGGCGCAGCGCCACCATGATGTTGTCGCCGCTGCCACCCTGCTCGGCGGTCCACCAGTCGGCGACGAGACGGGCACGCACGCAATCAGCCGATGGACCCAGAACGACGCAGCCATGCTCGACGTAAGCCGCCAGCGCCTCCTCCGAGCGCCCATCGCGGAGGAAGGTGAGCGCCTGGCGCTCCCACTCCTCGCGTTGGCGCCGGTTGTCCACAAGCTCCACAGCGCCGAGGCGCTCACAGAGGCCGCGGAAGGCGCCGCCGGCGTCGATCTCGGGGAGTTGGCGGTCGTCCCCGACCAGCACAACGGTCGCGTCGGATTTCGCGGCCGCCGTCAACACGCGGTCAAGGAGTCGGGTGCCCACCATCCCGGCCTCGTCGACGACGAGAACGCCGTCACCCCGGGGCAGAATCTGCTCGCGGTACTGCACACAGTCGAGGAGGAGCCGCTCGATGGTCGTTGACTCGATGCCCGCGCCGGCCTGCAGCTCCGCCGCCGCTCGGCCGGAGAGCGCGCAGCCGACCACGGTGCGCCCGCTGCGCTCCCAGACCTGCCGGCAGGCGTCGAGCGCCGAGGTCTTGCCCGTACCGGCGTGGCCGCGCACCACCATGACCGCGTCGCGGCTCGTGGTCAGGCGACGCACCATCTCGCGCTGCTCCGCGGACAACGACGGCCGTGCACGGACGGCCGCGTCAACGACTACCGCCGACACGGGCGCCGGCCGCCGCTCCACCAAGTAGAGCCCGTTGTCGAGCTGGAGCGTGACCTCACGCTCCCCGGGAGCGATGTGCCGTCGCGCGTTGCGCTCCCGACAGCCCTCGGTGACCTCGCGTTCGGTGGCCAGCATCTCCCCGGTGGTGAAGCGACACTCGTCAGGAACAGCCGGCACAACCCGGCCCGAGGCGACACGGATGACGGCCCGGCTGTCAAGCGCCGGAGTCGTCCGCAGTGCCAGCACCGCCGTAGCGGCGAGGAAGACGTCCGCTGCGGCCTCGACCGCGGCCGCGTCACCAGCTGGGCCAAGCCGCTCGCAGAGGGCGCGAACGACATCGCGCCGCGTGAAGGTGCTCGAGTGCGCGGTGAGCCCGGTGGGCGACGCGAGCTCCGCGAGGGCCTTCGCCACTTCTGTGTCCGTGAGCCGCTCCGGCGACTTGTCGGCGCGTCCGACGATGCCGACGATCGTTTCCGGAGTCAGCCCCAGTGCAGCAGCTCGGGAGCGCCACTCCGGCAGCAGGCCCTCGGGCTGGACCTCGTGGTCCTTGGCGCGGCGGGTGTCGAGCGTGGCCACCTGGGCTGCCTTGGCGCTCGACTCACCGCGCTCGGCCATGTGGGCGAGGATCTGACTGCGCCGTCGGCTGAAGGCGCGGATGACCGCGGCTGAGATGCCCTGGATCTCGGCGGTGCCGCGCATCACCGGGGTCCAGCGCACTCCCAGCCGGCGGCTCAGCTGAGCGCGCAGCTCCGCTTGGTACAGGTAGCCGGCCGTCTTGGCGTGGGTGTAGAGGAGCCGCCCGTCCAGGGCGCCCCAGCGACCCTGCTCGTCGCGGACGAGGTTGGCGACCAGCACGTGGTGGTGGAGGAGCGGATCGCCGGCCCGTGAGGTGCGGTGCTGGAAGGCGGCGGCCACGAACCCCTCGCCGCGCACCGGCACCATGCCGCCCTCGCCGCGCCGACGGCCGAAGGCTGCCTCGCGCTCCAGGTAGCCCAGCGCGGCACGGACCGCCGCCTCGTGAGCCTGCTTGACATCGCGCGACACCTCGCCCTCGCCGAGCGCGAAGAGCAGCGAGACGCTCTTGGGAGCCCGAAAGGTGAGGTCGTATCCGGGCAGACGTTCGCGTCCTCCCTGGGCGTGGCTGAGGGGCTCACCGCGTGCCGGGTGCGTGCCACCGAGAAGACGGCGAAGGTCGTCGCCGCTCACCTCGCCGCGCAGCGCCACGGCTCGTGTCCCCGCTCCCAGCCATTGACCCGGTGCCTCGCCGGCGTGAAGGTAGTAGTCCTCGACGCCGCTGGCCACGGTCTCCAGATAGTACTCGGCGGCGTCGTGGCCCAGCTTGCCGATGTTCAGCATGAACGCAGCGACGGCGGTGAGGTGGTGGCGGTGAACACCTCCCCAGGCTCGCAGAGCGAGCAAGTCTGTGCCTAGTTGATGTCGTTACTGGCGTGAACTATTGTGGACGTGGGTGGAATGGGCGTAAGGGCATGGCTGTGAGACACGGCGTACCTAGCACGTTGAAGGTGGGCTGACTAGACGGGTTGTCGCTGCAGCATCAAAGGTGCTATTAGCAATCTCATGCACTCCGCCGCAGTGGCGTGCCGATCAGTCGCGGACACTCGCGACCGGAAGCGGACATTGTCAGCGCTTGTAGACGTCGCCGCGGGGCGCGACAACGAGGATCGTGAGGAGGCGATCGACATCATCACGTCGATAGCGAACCCTCCATCCGCCGACCCGCAACCTCCACTCGTTCGGGAAACCAACCAGCGGACGGACATCACCGGCCGGCAAGGTGTCGATAGCGCGAACGATCCTCTCACGGTCGGGCCGGCTGAGCCGCTGCAGCGACTTCATCGCCGAGGCGGTGACGACGATGCGCCACCCCATCGGATCAGTTAGAGAGCAGTTCGCGCTTGACGTCGTCCCACGCGGTCACCTCGCCGCGGTCCGCCTCGTCGCGCGCCCCTGCGGCGGCTATCTCTTCTTCGGCAGAAAGGGGCTCGTCCTCCCAGGGACCCGCGTCACGATTGGCGAGACCGGGGTCGTGCGCACGCTGAAGGAGGACGGCCACAGGGTCGAGCGACTCCTCGGGAAGGGCGTCGACGAGGCGGTGCAGATCAGTTCGGGTCACGTCCTCACCGTACCACCTGCCCCCGGCAGGGAGGCGACAGAGCCCCGAAGTGCCGGTTGGAGAGCGCGATCACGAATCAGGTCGGCCGCTGAGTCCCATTCACACCTCGGCGCGACGGTTCTGAGGGTTAGAGACCTGGAAGCGGTTGCCTGGCGTCGTAGCGCTTGAAAACCCGCCCCAGCCAATTTGTGGAGTCTAATGTCCGATCCCGCAGCGACGACCGGGTTAAGTAGGGCGTGAGTGGACAGACGCTCGGCGCCCACGAGCCCCGGCCGGACCGTCAGGTACAGCCGACGAACGGTGCATTGTGGAGTGCCGCATCGGGACGGTTTCAACCGGTGCGTCTCCGTGCTGCCATCGTCGCGCGCGGTTGGACGGTGGCCGAGTTCTGTGCGGCCTCCGGGGTCAGCAGGGCATGTCTCTACAACGTGCTCCGGCACCAGGCGGCAAGTGACCGAACCGTGGTCCGCATCACCCAGACACTCGCCGCTCGCGAGCCGGTGATGTTGGACGCATGAGGGCCGCCATGATCCCCGCACGGGAGAACCCGCAGCGAATGCTGCTGACCGTTCAGGAGGTCGCCTATGTGCTGGGTTGCGGGCGAACTCTCGTCTATGACCTGATCGGGTCTCGTCAGCTTCCCGTCGTCAAGGTTGGCCGGCTGACACGCGTCCCGATGGCAGCGGTAGACAGCTTCGTGAGGGGGCGTCTGACGTCCGTCACCTCCGCCACCTTCCCTGGGCCGACTGCCCCGCCACCCCGACGCCGGCGGCGGTCACGTCCGGTCGTGCGCGCTGAGACGGCTCAGACAGCCCTGTTCGGTGACGATGGTGGGGCCCGTGAGGGAGAGGGCAGGAGGCTCTCCGACCGTCGCGCGGAGCAGGACTCTTGCGCCGCTCCGCCTGCGCGTGTACAACCTGAGCACGGCTCCGGGCGACGGTCGCGATCGCTCGGTTAGCCGATGAGCCCGTGCAGCGACGAGTGAGGAGCAGTGGCTAACCGCGGCCAAGGCGAGGGATCGATCTACCGTCGCGCCGACGGCCGTTGGTGCGCAGCCGTCAGGTTGGAGGGCGGCGGACGCCGCGTCGTCTACGGTCGCACACGCCGAGAGGCCGCCGACAAGCTGCACGCGGCGATGGAGGCCCGACTTCGCGGGGCCAGCCTCGCCACCGCGGGTCTTACCACGGCGATGTTCCTCGAGCGGTGGCTGTACGAAAGTGTGGCGCCCAAGGTGCGGCCCAAGACCTACGACGGCTACGAGAGCCTCGTGCGGTTGCATATCGTGCCAGCGCTCGGAGCGATCCCGCTGGAGAAATTGGGACCGCAGGATGTCCAGGTCCTCCTCAATCGAAAGGTCGTCGATGGCCTGGCGCCGAAGACGGTGTTGTACATGCGCGGTGTGTTGCGCACGGCGCTGAACCGAGCGGTTCGTTGGGGTCTCGTGACCCGCAACGCGGCCGCCTTGACGGATCCCCCGCGATACACGCCCAACGAGGTGCGCTACCTGCAGTTGGACGAGATCCGGCTCCTCCTCGACGCCATCAAGGGTGATCGTCTCGAGGCGCTGTTCCTCGCCGCCATAGCCCTGGGCATGCGGCAGGGCGAGCTCCTCGGCAGCAGGTGGTCTGATGTCGATTTGGACGCCGCAAGGTGGCATGTGCGGCGGCAGCTCCAGCGACGCGGCGGAACGGTCATCTACACGGAGCCCAAGACGTCCCGCGGCCGACGGACCCTCGACCTACCCGCCTCGCTAGTCGCCGCGCTCCGCTCGCACAGGGCGCGGCAGCTCGAGGAGCGGCTCGTCGCAGGCGATCAGTGGCTGGATGCCCACCTCGTGTTCTCCACCCCACTGGGGGGCCCACTGGACGGGACGCTGGTAACCAAGCGTCTACAACACCTTGCGCTGACCGCGGATATTCACCGCCTGCGATTCCACGACCTGCGACACACCTGCGCCACGCTGCTACTCGCTCAACAGGTGCCCGCCCGCGTCGTGATGGAGTTGCTCGGCCATTCGCAGATCGGCCTGACGATGAACCTGTACAGCCACGTCATCCCAGCTCTCAGGAAAGAGGCCGCCGAGCGGATGGAGGTCGCCCTCAGTCTCGTGCAGTAGCGGTGGTGGGCTGGCGTGTAGCAATTTGTGTAGCAACTGGGACGGACCGAGGCGGTTCAGGGCGGTCGTCCGCGGACAGCCGACGGCCCAATCTGAACTCAATTTGACCTTGGCCGGACGAGCGCGGACGCAGGCGAAAGCGCCTCAGGCCGCCTTTTAACCGGTTGATGGAGGTTCGATTCCTCCAGGGGGCATCCGTGTCAACTGGATGGCGCCGTCGTGGCCGAAGGTCAGATTCGGATGGTGATTCAGGCGTTCAAGGACAAGCTGTTCACCGAAGGTGAGCGGGTGCAGCGGCCGGTGGGCTTCAGGCGCCCTCGATGGGGCGGTTCGTCGCAGCTGCGACGGGGTGGACGGTAGCGTCGTCACCATCTGCCACGGGCACAGTATTCGTGCTTACGGCGGCCCCGAACTGCTCCTTGGTCTCGCTCGAAGCCTTGCGGAACTCGCGGATTGCCCGGCCCATGCCAGAGCCGACGTCGGGGAGCTTGCCGGGGCCCCAGATGATGAGCACGATGATGAGCACGATCCCGATGAGCCAGATGTGACCGGTACCGATAAAGGGCATGTGGCCTCCTCCATTGTTGTGAGTCATCCGAGTGAGGGGATGAGCTGCGGGTGTGGTTGAGCGTTGTCGCTACGGGGTAGAACGTCCATGCTGAAGACGAGTCCAGTTGTCCGAACCAGCGACCGGAGGCGAATCAATCCCAGCGGGCCGCCGCACACGTAGGTGGACCGCGAGGAGGGGACCACCGTCGGCAGCCGTGATGACGTCGGCTTCGGTCACCACACCGCCAGCGATCGCGAGCGTGCCGAGTCGCCTGCCGTCAGGATGCCAGACTGTGTATTCCTCAGCGGTGAGCGAGGGAAAGAAAGCGGCAAAGATATGCCCCTGACCGACGCGGCGCTCGAGGACAGCGACGTGCGTCCTCTCGTCGCTCCCCGGCGGACTGATTTCAATCTCCAGGCCAGCCATGGTGTCCGGCGTGTAGAGGACCAGCGCGCCGCGATCACCGCCGATGTCGGCGATGACCGCGCCCGCGCCGGTTGGCCCGTGCCGGACCTCCTCAGTCATGAGATGCGGATGCAGGGCGTCAGTACGCGGTGACCGGCGCCGGTTCGTTGTCGTTGGGCACGTCGTAGCCGGCGTGAGGGTTGCCAAGGTACGGGAAGGTGGACTGGTAGTGAACCGTGTTACTTGCGGTGAGGTCCGTGCTGCTGGAAGTGATCCCCTGGGTGACCTTACCGGCGGCCTTGTCAGGGACGAAGGTCTTGTCGACCAGCGCGTAGGTGACCCCCGCGAGCGCGCGCAGCTCAATTGTGGTCACGTCGTCAAAGACACGGCGTCCGTTGGGGAAGCCCGCCGCATCCATGCCGAGGAGGCCGAGATTGCTCGGGTTATGGGTCGTCGGCGGAATGGCCATGTTGAGGCGCAGTTGCTCGGCCTGGACCGAGCCCGTGAAGTTCTGGAACCCGGGGATCAGCCCGGCGGGAATGCCGGTCAAGAAGATCGCCTCGATGTCGGCCCGCGACTTGCCGGAGTTGTTGAGGGCTTGCAGGTGCGGGAAGACGCCGGGATAGAGGGTGGGGAGAAGTCTCGCCAGCTCAGGGTGAGCGAAGTACTGAACGAACTGACCATCGTTCACCGGCTGCTGCGAGTTCCAATAGTCCTTCTTGCCAATCGGAATGATGACCTCGTTGACCAGGGGATTGCCTAACCGCGAGACCTGGACGAACGGCCCCGTGTCCTGGATCTCGCCATCGTCGTTGAAGTCATAGATCCGGGTGCGGTTGCGGCTCGCCGTCGCCCACACGCCAATCGTTGAGCGCGGGTTGGTCGGATCGGTCGGAACCCCTCCATTGGCGGTGAGGTCGCTCTTGAAAACCTGGAGGGCGATGGCGTGAATGTTCTTGTACTTGGTGGCGTTGATGCCCTTGGTTGCCGGCATGTTGGTCAGGATGTGGAGGTTCTGGAACGGCCGCAAATCGCCCAGATCGAAGATCGCGCCCAGGTCCACGTAGAAGCCCTCGGCACGCTGGCCGGCGAACACCTTGCGCCCGCCACCAAGATCGTAGACCGCCTGCTTGGCGACTGCATCGTAGTTCGGGGTGGACGCGGGACCGATATTGCAGGGTGGGCACAAGAGCCCGCTGGCCAACTGGGTGGTCCCCGCGCCGGTCGTGCGCGTCACTGAATAGGACTGACGGCGGTTGAGGTTGGGGCTGTTGATGCTGGTGATCGGCCCCACGTTGTAGAGGAAGGAGTTGGGGTAGGCGTACGTGGTGCTGAACGAGAAGCCGTAGATGACCTCGGCGAGGCCGTCGCCGTCGTTGTCGATTTTGATCTCGTAGTGCACGCTGTCGCCGAAGACAAAGAAGTTGGGGCCGCCCGCCGGATCCTCGAGGGGGACAAAGTTAGCGATCAGGGTGACCATGTCGGGATCGTCAGGACTGACGAAGGCGTAAACGTCGGTGTTGTCAGCTGCCGGATCCTCGGAGATCGCCGGCGCTTCCCTATGCGAGGACATTGCTTGCTCCTATCTGGCGTGAATTCGTTCGGTCGTGTCGGTGCCGGCTGTTCACCCAAGTGCCTTCTGGATGCGCCGCACCAAGCTGGGATCGTGGGACGTGACCTGCCGGTTCCCAGTTACGACCGTGACTTCGCCATGGGATCCGGGTCGGACGTACGCCACCAGGACCTGGTCATTGTGCGCGGCAACGAGGCCTCCGGCCGACCCGCCCAATGCTGCTGAGATCGCGCCGCCTGCCACACCGGCGGTCGCCAAGCCCGCCGCTGCCCCGGCTGACGTGGTGATGAACCCGCGCCGTGTTACTCCTGCCACGCTGTACCTCCCCAAAACTTGATTGCCCGGATCGGGACAACCGCCTCTCCCAAAGCCCGGCCACAACCGGGGCGTTGCCGCAACGCTAGCACCGTGGTACTTCCGAACGCCCGCGGCTCATTGCAAAACGGAGTGCAGGTGAGGGCCAACGCGTTGTTCTCCACACACCGGTCGGGGCAAGGCGGTCGGACGCGTGATTTCGCCGGGAGCCGAGATACTCCCTGGTGATGCGGCGAGGATCTGACTGCTTACGCGACAGGACCTCGCGGGTTCATCTGATCCGACGCAGCGGCATTTCGGTCGTGATCTTCCTGTTGGTCAGACCCGTGCCGCGCCGTACCTGCGAGGTGTCAAAGCCGCAGCCGTTGTCCTCGACGATGAACCGCAGCTACCGTCGACGTCCCTGAGGCGAATGATCGCCTGCTCAGCCTGCGCATATTTCTGCAGGTTCTAGAGCGCCTCCAGCACGCAGAAGCAGATCGCCGCCCCGGTCTCCGGCGCGTAGCGGCTGATCCCGTCTGAGTCGACTGTGACCGGAACCGTCGCCCGGCGTGCCTGGGGTGGCCGCCACCCGGCCCGGGACTTCCGATACCGTCTTGATTCCCGATGAGCCAACCCAGCAGGGCCTTCCGGCCAGAGCCGTATTCGATCCACGTGGCGGACGCCGTCCTCGATGACCTGAGACAGCGGCTGCTGCGTACGCGATGGCCCGAGCCGGCCCCCGGCGCTCGATGGGAGCAGGGGGCCGACCTCAGCTACATGCGGACCCTGGTCGAGCATTGGGCTGGAGAATTCGATTGGCATGCCCAAGAGCTGTGGTTGAACAGCTTCGACAACTACAGGGTGGACATCGACGGGGTTCGGATCCATTACGTGCATCAGCGGGCGCGGAACGGACAGGGGATTCCGCTGATTCTCAGCCATGGCTGGCCGAGCAATTTTGTCGAGCTGCTCCCGTTGGTTGCGCTGCTCACCGATCCACAGGCGCACGCAATCGACGGCCCGAGCTTCGACGTGGTGATTCCCTCGCTGCCTGGCTATGGGCTGTCAGAACGGCCGGATCGCGCGGTCACGTATCGGGACGTCGGCCGCATGTGGCACTCGTTGATGCGGGGGCTGGGCTATTCGCGATACGGCGCAGGCGGCAGCGACTTCGGGTCAGGAATCCGCACCTTCATGGCACTCGATGACCCGGAGGCGATCATCGCGCTCCACCTCACCAACCTGGAGCTCTCGCCCTACGTCGGCCCAGGCTCGCACCCGCTCTCATCCGCGGAGCGTGACTACCTCGAGCAGGCACGTCGGTGGAGCGCAACTGAGAGCGGGTACAAGGCCGTGCAGTCGATCGAGCCGCAAACCCTCGGCTACGCGCTCAACGACTCGCCGGCGGGACTGGCCGCCTGGATCCTCGAGAAGTGGCGCAGATGGAGCGACAGCGATGGCGACCTCGACGGTCATCTCTCGCGCGACTTCCTGCTCACCGTGGTGACGCTCTTCTGGGTCACCGAGACGATCACCTCCTCCATGCGCGACTACTTCGACAACCGCCGATGGCAGGGAGAGCCTCGCCTCGGACCTGACGACCTCGTTCGTGTCCCGACCGCGGTGGCCGTTTTTCCACACATGTTTGTGCCCGAAGGCGAGGTTCCGCGCGAGTGGGTGGAGCGGTTGTATGAGGTGCGCCGCTGGACGCGGATGGCGAGCGGAGGACACTTCGCCGCCGCCGAAGAGCCAGCTTTGGTCGCGCGAGACATCTGTGCGTTCTTCGCTGAGCTGTGGCCGCACACGTCTGCGGCAGGGCCACTCAGGGTGGCGGCACCACCCCGGCCGCGGTGAGGATCACCGCGACCACGATGAACTCCAGGCACAGGCCGATGAACGCGAAGCCTCCGGGTTGACGCGGGTACGGCTCCGCCACCACCGCGCTCATCACGTGGCCACGCGGACAGATCAGGCGCTGGATGGCGGCTGGGCGCGGGTAGTTCACATCGCAGGTGTCGCAGTGATCGAGGTAGCGCTTGCTGCCGCCATGCCACAGGTGCGGGGCCGCCCGCTCGGCGAGGCGAACAGGATCAGCAGCAACGCCAGGCCGGCAAGGAAGATCAGCACGGCCGCTCTCCGATGTCGGGGTGCCAGCGGAGTGCGGCTGGCCGCGACCTGCCGGCCTGCACCAGGTAGTCGGTCAGGCCGTCGACGACGCGGTGCGCCGTGGCGGGATCGGCGAAGGTGGCGGTACCCACCTGGACAGCATCGGCACCGGCGATCAGAAAGTCCACAGCATCGCCGGGTTCGCTGATGCCGCCGACGCCGATCACCGGGATGCGCACAGCAGCACGCACCGCGGCGACTGCCGCCAACGCCAGCGGCTTGATCGCCGGCCCGCTCAACCCCCCGGTGCCGGATCGGGGCAGGACCGGACGGCGGGCATGGCGATGGATCTTCATACCGATGAACGTGTTCACCGCCGACACCGCGTCAGCCCCGGCGGACTCGACCGCGCTGGCCACGGCGCCGATGTCGGTGACGTTGGGGCTCAGCTTCACCACCACGCAGCGCTCGGTGACCGCGCGCACCGCCGCCGTCACCCGCGCCGCCTGCTGGGGATCCCGTCCGAGGTCGAGACCATGCGCGATGTTGGGGCACGAGATGTTCAGCTCGTACCCGGCGATGCCGTCGACGCGGTCGAGGATGCTCACGCAATCCACGTACTCGTCGACGCCGGCGCCGGCGATATTGACGATGACGGCGCAGCGCCAGCGCGTGAACAGGGGCGCGTATTCGCGTGCCACATGGTCGACACCCGGGTTCTGCAGGCCGATGCTGTTGAGCAGGCCGCCCGCAGTCTCCGCCACTCGCGGGGGTGCGTTGCCTTCTCGCGGCAGGCGGGTCGTCCCCTTCGTGTACAGGGCACCGATCCTGTCGAGGTCGATCAGCTCCGCGAGCTCGAGCCCGAAACCAGCCGTGCCGCTGGCGAGGCCCACCGGGTTGGCGAGCCGAAGTCCGCGGCCGAGGTCGACGTGCAGGTCCGGTTTCACGCGACGTGGGCCGGGGGCAGTTGCATCAGCTCCTCCCAGTCGACGGCGTCGACGGTCATCACCGGACCCCGGCGGCAGCAGAGTGCCCACTCCGGCGTCCCCTCGGCGCTCCGTGCGGGCAGCGCGCAGCCGAGACAGGTGCCGTACCCGCAGCCCATCGGGGCCTCGAGGGAGCACTCGGCGAGCAGCGGCGCCAACCGCTTGTCGTCGATGGTGCGCGCCAGAGCAGCCAGCATGGGGTTGGGACCGCACGCGTAGAGAGCGGTGGCAGCGTCGCAACTCTCGGGGACTCCAGCAATCACCAGCCCGCGGCTGCCGCGACTGCCATCGACGGTCAGCTCGATCACTCGCACAGCCGTGTCACCGCGTGCGAAGCGCTCGGGCGGGTAGAGCAGCTCCGCCGTCGCTGCTCCGCTGACCACGATGACCTCCCGCGTCCCCGCCGCGCGCAGCGCCCGGATCAGCAGCGGGAAGGGCGCGCAGCCAAGCCCTCCGCTGACGCAGAGCGCCCGCGTTGCCGCGCTGCCGACCGTGAAACCATGCCCCAGCGGTCCGAGCGCAACCACCGGGTCGCCGGGGCGCAGCGACGCGAGAATGCGGGTACCGACGCCGACCGGAGCGAGCACGAAGGCGACCATGTCACCGTCCGTCCAGGCCACGCTGAACGGCCGCCGCAGCAGCGTGGTGATCGAGTCGCCGCAGCGCAGCTGCGCGAACTGTCCCGGCTGCGCGGTCGCGGCCAGGTGCGGCAGTCGCGCGCTGATCTCGACCATGCCACCGCCCAGCGGTTCCACCGCGAGCACCTCACCGTGCTCATCGCGGACGTCGCGCAGCGACGCGCTCACGACGTTGCGCCGACAGCACCCTCACGATAGGCGCGCACGGGCCCGATCGCGAACTGCTGCCCTGCCTGCTGACGACTCATGGAGTCCACCAGTGCGGCGGCGGTGTCCAGCGACGTGCAGCACGGGATGCGTCGCTGCTCGGCGGCGAGCCGGATCCGATAGCCGTCCTTGACGGTTCTCCCGGCCGCGGCGAGCGATGCCGTGCCCACCTCGTGGTAGTCCATCTCGTCCGTATCCAGGTGCGACACCGTGTTGACGACCAGCTGGACGCGGCCATCCTCGATGACGTCGATGACGTTGGGGCGGGACTGGCCGAGCTTGCCGACCGCGACAGCGCTGGTCCCTGCCTGGGCAAGCGACGCCATCGTGCCCGCCGTCGCGTACAGGGTGAACCCGAGCGCGCTCAGCTGAGCCAGGATGGGCAGGGCCTCGGCCTTGTCCTGGTCAGCGATGCTGCACAGACAGCCACCGGAGGCGGGCACCGATCCGAGGGCGGCAAGGAATGCCTTCTCCAGGGCGGCGCCGAGGTCGACGTCGATGCCCATCACCTCCCCGGTCGACTTCATCTCAGGACCGAGCACGGTGTCGACGTCGGTGAGCTTCATCGTCGAGAACACCGGGGCTTTGACAGCGACCAGCGGACGCGGAGGCACCAGCCCCGTGCTCCAGCCCAGCGAGGCGAGTGTCTGTCCGCCCATCACCCGGACGGCCAGCTCCACCATGGGCACTCCGCTCACCTTGGTGAGGAAGGGCACAGTCCGCGACGCCCGCGGGTTGACCTCGATGACGTGCGCGCGCCCGCGGTACACCACGAACTGGATGTTGCACAGCCCGCGGACTCGCAGGGCAACGGCGATGCGGATGGTGTCGGCAACGATCTGGTCGCGCACGCTCGGGTCGAGCCGCGGCGCCGGGTAGGCGGCCATGGAGTCGCCGCTGTGCACGCCGGCGCGCTCGATGTGCTCCATCAGCCCCGGGATGATCACGGTCTCGCCATCGCAGATGGCATCGACGTCGACCTCGGTGCCGAACAGGTACTTGTCGACGAGCACGTTGCCCCGCCGTTGCGAGCCGTCTTCGGGCAGCACCGCCATCGCGGCCACGAGGTAGCGCTCGAGAGCTGCGCGGCTGTGCACCACCTCCATGGCACGTCCGCCGAGGACGTAGGAGGGACGGACCAGCACGGGGTAGTCGATCCGCTCGGCGATCTCGATCGCCTCGACGACATCAGTGGTGGCGGCGCCGTGCGGCTGGGGGATGTCGAGCGAGCGCATCAGTGCCTCGAACGCGCGCCGGTCCTCGGCGGAGTCGATGGTGTCCACGTCGCTGCCGAGGATGGTGACGCCGGCGGCGTGCAGCGGCCGCGCGAGGTTGACTGCGGTCTGGCCACCGAATTGGACGACGACGCCCCGCGGCCGCTCGGCGTCGATCACCGCCAGAGCGGACTCCGCGTCGAGCGGTTCGAAGTAGAGGCGGTCACTGCAGTCGAAATCCGTGCTCACCGTCTCCGGGTTGCTGTTGATCATCACCGCCTCGACCCCAGCGACGCGCAGCGCCCGGGCCGCCTGCACGCTGCAGTAGTCGAACTCGATTCCCTGACCGATCCGGATCGGACCGCTGCCCAGCACCACTACCGCACCGGTGGAGTCATCCGAAGACCTGTTGACCTCGTCCTCGCGCTCATAGGTGGAGTAGTAGTACGGCGTCTGGGCCTCGAACTCCGCGGCACAGGTGTCGACGCATTTGTAGACGGGAGTGAACCCGAGCGCGTGGCGAGCGCTGCGGACAGCCGCCGGCTCCTCGCCGCGGAGCTCGGCGATGCGCGCGTCGCCGATGCCGAGGTGCTTGGCCGCGGCGAACAGCTCTGCCTCAAGGGCGCCCCAGCGCAGACGTGCCTCGCACTCGACGATGGTGTGCAGCCGCTGCACGAACCAGGGCGCGATCGTCGACCGCTGCGAGATCTCCGCCACGCTCACGCCTGACCGCAGCGCCTCCATAACAGCAAAGGCGCGGCGGTCGTTGGCGCTTTCCACGAGAACCGGGTCACGAAGAGTCGCGGCATCCGGGCGGCGCTGTTCGAGTGAGCGGATGGCCTTGTTGAAGGCTGCCTCGAAGCTGCGCTCGATGGCCATCACCTCGCCCGTCGACTTCATCTGCGTGCCCAGGCGGCGATCGGCGTCGGGGAACTTGTCGAATGGCCAGCGCGGAATCTTGACGACGCAGTAGTCGAGCGCGGGCTCGAACGCCGCGCAGGTCTTGCCGGTCACCGCGTTGGCGATCTCGTCGAGGCGCCGCCCGACAGCGATCTTGGCGGCGAGGCGCGCGATCGGGTAGCCGGTGGCCTTGGACGCCAGCGCGGAGCTGCGTGACACGCGCGGGTTGACCTCGATGACATAGTACTCGTGGCTCTCCGGGTGCATCGCGAACTGGACGTTGCAACCGCCCCTGATGTCCAGGGCAGCGATCAGGCGGAGAGCTGCGCTGCGCAGCTGCTGATGTTCGCGGTCGGTCAATGTCTGCGCCGGCGCGACAACGATCGAGTCACCGGTGTGCACGCCCATGGGGTCGAGGTTCTCCATGTTGCAGACGGTGATGCACGTCCCCGCTGCATCGCGCATCACCTCGTACTCGAGCTCTCGCCAACCGGCCAGCGAACGCTCGATGAGCACCTGGCTGATCGGTGACGCCGCCAGCCCGGCGGCGACGCGCTCGGCGAGGGTCTCGTCCGTCTCACAGAACCCGCCGCCGGTTCCCCCCAGCGTGTAGGCGGGGCGAACCACCAGCGGCAGCCCAACCTCGGCCGCGAAGGCTCGCGCTTCCGCCAGCGAGGACACGGTGCGCGAGTCGGGCGCCGGCTCGCCGATCCGCTCGAGCAGGGCCTTGAACTGGCCGCGGTCCTCGGCCATGCGTATCGACCGCAGCGAGGTGCCGAGGACCTCGAGCCCGTATCTCTCGATGATCCCGGCATCGTCGAGCGCAACCGCGAGGTTGAGCCCCGTCTGGCCGCCGAGCGTGGCCAGCAGCGCGTCCGGGCGCTCCGCCGCGATGATCCGCTCCAGCACTCCAACAGTGAGCGGCTCGACGTAGACGACGTCGGCAACATCGTCGTCGGTCATGATCGTCGCCGGGTTGCTGTTGACCAGCACCACCCGAACGCCTTCCTCGCGCAGTGCCTTGCAAGCCTGCGTCCCCGCATAGTCAAACTCAGCCGCCTGCCCAATCACCACAGGCCCGCTACCAATGACAAGAACGCTGCGCGGCCGAGAAACGCTTTCCGCCACCGAGAGTTTTTCAGGGTAAGAGCCCTCGTCCTGCGACGAACGGTCCGCAGAAGAACCGTTAGAGCCGAGCGAAGCGACGGCGAGGGGCAGCACCGTGGCGGCGAGTTCTGCAGGCGCCGGAGGAGGCGAAGGAGCCGCCAGTGGCGGCTTCGCAGCCGACGCCAACGGCGCCGAAGCCTGTTTGAGCAAGCCGCGGTGCTGCCCCTCGCCGTAGCCCCCCCGCACCGGCGTGTCCCCCCGGCACATCCGCAGGAACTCGTCGAACACCTCAGCGCGGTCCTGAGGGCCAGGCGCCCCTTCTGGGTGGTACTGCACCGTGAAGGCCGGCAGGGTGCGATGCCGGAGCCCTTCGACGCTGTTGTCGTTGAGGTTGCGCTCGCTGACGTACCAGCCGCTGCCGGGCGGGATGCTGTCCGCGTCGACCTGGAACTCGTGGTTGTGCGAGGTGACGTGGACCGTGCGCAGTTCCTCATCGCGCACTGGGTGATTGCCGCCGTGGTGACCGAACCGCAGCCGTGAGGTGGTGGCGCCGATGGCGCGGCCGACCACCTGGTGGCCGAGGCAGATGCCCAACAGCGGGATGCGGCGCTCGAGCAGCGCGCGTGTCAACTCCACCGTAGCGTCGAGGCGCACCGGGTCGCCCGGACCGTTGGAGAGCAGCACCCCGTCCGGCCTCTGGGCGAGCACGTCGTCGAGTGACGAATCGTGGCGGAGGACGACGACGTCGGCGCCGCGGCTGCGCAGCGCGCGCAGCTGGTTGTACTTCACGCCCAGGTCCAGCACCGCAATCCGCAGCCCCGCGAACGCGCCGCGCGTGCCTGCCAGCTCGACGGCCCGCTCCAGTGTGGGGTCGAGTGAAGTCGTCCACTCGAAGAGCGGGGCATCATGGGCCACGGCGGCGACGAGGTCCTGGTCGGTGACCGTCGGCGCGCTGCGGGCGGCCTCCACCTGATCCGCTGCGGTCATCGCCGCTGCGGGCGCAACCACGCCGCGCAGCGTCCCGTGATCGCGGAGATGGCGGGTGAGAGCGCGGGTGTCGACACCGCGCAGGCCGGGCACGCCGCAGCGGCGCAGCTCCTCGTCCAGGGTTCGCTCCGCCCGCGCATGACCCGCGTCCGCCGACAGCTCACGCACCACCAGCGCTCGGCAGTGCACGCGGTAGGACTCGGCGGTGTCATCGCGACAGCCGTAGTTGCCCATCAGCGGGTTGGTCATCACCACCACCTGTCCCGCATACGAGGGATCGCTGATAACCTCCTGGTAGCCGGTCATGCAGGTGTTGAAGACCACCTCTCCGTTGGCAGCCCCGGCTTCGTCGCCGAAGAGCCAGCCCTCGAACACCGCGCCGGACTCGAGCGCCAGGCGCCCGGCGATGGGCTCAGCCATGGTTCGCCTCCACGAGCTGCGACGGCCAGGGCAGAAGGGACTGGTCGTGGTGCGCGATCACACCCTCGGCGATGGTCAGGAGCACGCGTCCACGCAGACGCACGCCCCACAACGGGGTGTTGCGCGAGCGCGAGTGAGAGCCGTCCGCTCCGACTGTCCACTCCGCCGCCGGGTCGAAGAGAACGCATGTCGCCAGTTCACCGATGCGCAACCGCGGTTCGCGCAGTTCGCCGGCAGTGCCGAGCACGCGGTGCGGGCCGGTGGTGAGCCGTTCGAGCAGAACTGGAATCCAGTCACCGCTCATGCCCCCGAGCGTGATGCATGTCGCCAAGGCTGTCTCCAGTCCGGTCATCCCAGGGGCCGCCCCGTCGACGTCGCCGCGTTTCTCGTCGTCACGATGGGGCGCATGGTCGGTCGCAACGGCGTCGATGACACCGTCGCGCAACCCCTGGATCAGCGCGATGCGATCGTCCTCGGTGCGCAGCGGCGGATTGACCTTGAGGAGCGCTGGTGGATCGGGCATCTCTGCAGCCGGCAGCCACATGGCGAGGTGGTGCGGGGTCACCTCCGCGGTGACCGCCATGCCGGCCTCGCGGGCGCGACGAACCAGCTCCACCGACGCCGCGGTTGAGAGGTGCTGCAGGTGGAGCCGGCCACGACCTGCGCAGTCCAGCGCTGCAAGCGCCGACCGCACCGCCGCTGTCTCGGTGTCCCGCGGACGGTCCATCGCGCGCGTCAGTGAGCCGGCGGCGGTGTTCTGCGCCGCGATCAGTGCCTCGTCTTCGGGGTGCACGAGGACAGGTCGGCCGACGCTGTCGGCGCGCCGGATCACGCCGGCAAGGAGATCGACGGGGGCGCGGTTGCGCCCGTCATCACTGAACGCAACCGCGCCTGTGGCAGCGCAGCCCTCGACATCGACGGCCTCGCGGCCCCCAAGGTCTCGCGTCACCGCCGCGACGGGCATGATTCGCACCGCCGCTCCTGCCGAGCGCGCCACCGCCGCAGCGACACGCGCGGGGCTGTCGATCGGTGGATCGGTGTTGGCCATGGCCACCACGTGGGTGAAGCCGCCGGCTGCTGCCGAGCGCGCGCCACTCAGCACTGTCTCCGCGGCTTCATCGCCGGGCTCGCGCATGTGGGCGTGGAGGTCGATGAGCCCGGGCGCCAGGATGCACGGCGACTGGCCGGGCTGCGGGGTGAGGTCGATGACCGGAACGGTGCCCTCATCGATGCTCCGATAGATGGCGATGATCCGCCCCTCGCTCAGCCAGACATCCTGGTCGGTGACGTCGAGGCCGGCTGCCGGGTCGACGACGCGCACACCGCGGAGGATGCAGTTCACCCTGCTTCCTCACCGATCATCCATGCGCCGTCGACACCGTCCACCTCACGGAGCCGCACCGCGACCCGCTGGCTGCTCGCCGTCGGCACATTCTTGCCGACGTACGTCGCGCGCATGGGCAGCTCGCGATGGCCGCGGTCGACGAGTACCAGCAGCTCCACGGTGGCGGGACGCCCTTCGTCGATGAGCGCATCGAGCGCGGCGCGGAGGGTGCGTCCCGTGTACAGCACATCGTCGACCAGCACCACCGCACGGCCGTCGATGCGCGGCGCCTCCGCGCCGTCCGGCGCCGTCAGTGCACCGGGGCGCGGCCGGGCGGGGCGGGGGCGATCGTCGCGATAGTCGCTGAGGTCGAGTGCGGCCAGGTCTGGGGGGGGCTGCCCGAGGGCGGCAAGCGCGCGCGCAACCCGACCGGCGAGGGGCACGCCGCGGGTGCGGATGCCGGCGAGGACGACCGGCTCCTCCGGGTGGCGCTCGGCGATCTCGTGAGCGAGGCGGATGACGGTGCGCGCGATGGCCATCTCATCGAGGACCTGCGGACGCCCGGCGAGCCACTCGGGTGCGCCGTTCATGCCAGGAGAAGCTCGAGCAGAGCCATGCGCAGCGCCACCCCGTTGGCCGCCTGCCTGAAGTAGGCGGCGCGAGGGTCGGCGTCCACCGCGGGATCGATCTCGTCGACCCGGGGCAGAGGGTGCATCACGATCGCCGTCGCCGGGAGACGCGCCATCGTCGCTGTGTCGATGCGAATCGCGCCGCGCGCCACCTCGTACTCCGCGAGCTTGGTGAATCGCTCCTTCTGGACCCTCGTCTGGTAGACAACGTCGGCGCTGGCGATGACGTCGTGAAGGCGGGTGTGCAGCTTGTAGACGACGCCGCGACCGTCGAGGAAGGTGCGGATGTCCTGGCCGACCTGGACCACGTCGGGCGCCACGAAGCTGATGCGCACACCCTGGTACAGCGCCAGCAGGCGTGCCAGTGAGCGTGCCGTGCGCCCAAAGCGAAGGTCCCCGCAGATGACCACGTGGAGGCCCTCGATCCGTCCCAGCTCGCGCTCGATGGTGAAGAGATCGAGGAGCGACTGGGTGGGATGCTCGCCGGGGCCGTCGCCGGCATTGACGACCGGAACGGTGGCAACCGCCGCCGCCTGAGCCGCCGCCCCCTCCCGATCGTGGCGGAGCACGATCACGTCGGCGTAGGCGCAGACCATGCGGATGGTGTCCTCGAGCGTCTCGCCCTTCATCGCGCTCGAGAAGACGTGAGCGGCCTCGGTGCCGAGGACCGAACCGCCAAATCGAAGCATCGCCGACTCGAAGCTGAGCCTGGTCCTCGTGCTGGGCTCGTAGAACAGTGTCGCCATGATCCGGCCGGCGAGGCTGTCGCCGCGTGTCCCCTCCAGCGCGCTGGCGCGCTTGAAGAGCGCGTCGAGAAGGGGACGGTCGAACTGGGACGCGCTGACCACGTGGTGGAGCCCGCCTGTCCGCACCGCCGCCATCACAACCCTCCGGGACCGCAGCCCGCGCGGAAGGCGCGCCGTCACTGCGACGGCGATTCGCATCCCTTGCCGGCCTCGCGGGACCTGCTTGAAGTGGATTCGTCCGCCGCACTGTAGCGCAGCTGCGACGCCCGACGTGAGCAAGCGGTGGCTGGGTTAGGCTGAACGGATGGACGCAAGCCTGCTCGGACGAGTGCTCCTCGCCGCCGGGGTCGCCGTCGCCCTCGTTGGGGCCTTCCTGATGCTGGGCGGCCGGTTGCCGTTCGGCGGCCTGCCCGGGGACATCTCAGTGCAGGGCCAGAACGGCGGCTTCTTCTTCCCGATCGTCAGCTGCATCGTCATCAGCCTGGTGCTGACCGTGGTGCTCAACGTCATCCTCCGGCACTGACCGGGCCGTCCCGGGCCCTGTGTCAGAAGACGGGGGTTTCGTGATAGACGCCGAACACCTCGCGCAGCGCGCCGACGATCTCGCCCTCGGTGGCTCGGGTGCGCACTGCGTCAATGATCGCCGGCATGGTGTTCTCGCTGCCGGCGGCGACCTCCTTGAGCGCGTCGAGCCGGGTGGCCACGCTGCTGTTGTCGCGCGCCTCACGGAGACGGCGCAGACGCTCGGCCTGGTCGCTCTCCACGTCGATGTCGATGACCAGCACGTCTGGCGAACGTCCGTCCGCAGTTTCCTGGAAGGCGTTGACGCCGACGATCACCCGCTCGCCCGAGTCGAGCTGCGACTGGTAGCGGAACGCGGCCTCGGCGATCTCCCGCTGCGGATAGCCGTCGGCGATCGCCCTGACGATGCCACCGCGCTCGTCGATCGCCGCGAAGTAGTCCTCCGCGGCCCGTTCCATGCGGCTGGTGAGGTCCTCGATGAACCAGCTGCCCGCCAGCGGGTCGGCAACCGAGGGGACGCCGGTCTCGAAGGCGAGGATCTGCTGGGTGCGCAGCGCGATCTGCGCGGCCTTCTCGGTGGGCAGCGCCAGCACCTCGTCCATTGAATTGGTGTGCAGCGACTGCGTGCCGCCGAGGACGGCGGCCATCGCCTCGAACGCGGTGCGGGCGATGTTGTTCTCGATCTGCTGGGCGGTGAGCGAGCACCCCGCCGTCTGGGTGTGGAACTTCAGCTGCCAGCTCTTGGGGTTGGTGGCCCCGTAGGTCTCGCGAAGGCGACGCGCCCAGATGCGCCGTGCGGCGCGGTACTTGGCGATCTCCTCGAAGAAGTCGATGTGGCTGTTGAAGAAGAAGCTCAGCCGCGGCGCGAAGTCGTCGACGTCCAGCCCGGCCGCCATCGCCGACTCGACGTACGCGAAGCCGTCGGCGAGGGTGAACGCCAGCTCCTGCGCGGCGGTGCTGCCCGCCTCGCGGATGTGGTATCCGCTCACTGAGATGGGATGCCAGCGTGGGATGTGCTCCGCGCAGAAGGTCACCACGTCGGTAACCAGGCGCATCGACTGTTCGACCGGGAAGATGAACTCCTTCTGGGCGATGTACTCCTTGAGGATGTCGTTCTGCAGGGTGCCGCCGAGCTTCTGGTAGGCCACACCCTGTTCCTCGGCGACGACGAGGTACTGCGCGAACACGATCGACGCCGGGGAGTTGATGGTCATCGAGGTCGTCACCCTGCTCAGGTCGATGCCGTCGAACAAGGTGCGCATGTCCTCGACCGAGTCGATGGCGACGCCGCATCGGCCCACCTCGCCGAGCGATTCCTGGGCATCGCTGTCATGACCCATCAGCGTTGGCATGTCGAAGGCAACCGACAGGCCCGTCTGGCCGTGGTCGAGAAGGAAGCGGTAGCGCGCGTTGGTGTCCTCGGCGCTGCCGAACCCGGCGAACTGGCGCATGGTCCAGAGCCGGCCTCTGTACATGCTCTCGTGGATTCCGCGGGTGTACGGGTACTCGCCCGGCGCCGGCACGTCGCCGGCGATGTCGAGGTGGGCGAGCGCCTCCGGCCCGTAGCTGGGCTCGAGCGCAAGACCACCGAGCGTGTCCTCGGGGACTGCCGGCGCCAGCCGGCGGGGTTGAATCGCCTGGGTCATGAGTGCTGTCCGCTCGTATGTCAGTTGAGGATGCGGTCTGCGAACTCGTACGGGTCGACTCCGCGGAGGTCGCCGCTCAGCTCCAAACCCATTGTGCCGTCTTCGAGCTCGCGGCGCGCTCGCTCGGCGGCGCGCTCCACCACGATCGACTCGATCTCAGCGCGAAGCCGGCCGCGCCGGCGCTCCTCCAGCTCCCCGCTGTCTGCGATCACGGAGTGGTGGCGTTCGATGGCCTCGAGCATCTCGTCGATCCCCTCGCCAGTGGTTCCGATTGCCTGGATCACGGGCGGCCGCCACGCTCCCTGGGCAGCCTTGGCCTGCCGCGTCAGGTCGCGGAGTTCCCTCGCCACCTTGGCCGCGCCGGGAATGTCGGCCTTGTTGACAACAAAGATGTCGGCGATCTCGAGGATGCCCGCCTTGAGGATCTGCACGCTGTCGCCGGTCACGGGGGTGGTCACGACCACCGTGGTGTCCGCCGTCTGCATCACCTCGAGCTCGCTCTGTCCGACGCCGACGGTCTCGAGCAGGCACCGGTCACGTCCGCTGGCGTCGATCAGCCTGACGGCCTCACGCGCCGCGCTGGCCAAGCCACCGAGGTGGCCACGCGCTGCCATGCTGCGGATGAAGACGCCGTCGTCGCCGGTGTGGCGCTGCATCCGCACCCGGTCGCCGAGGATGGCTCCCCCGCTGAACGGACTCGAGGGATCGACGGCGATCACTCCCACGCGATGGCCGGCCGCACGCCAGCGGACGATCAGCTGATCGCAGACCGTGCTCTTGCCACTCCCGGGCGGCCCCGTGATCCCGACCACGTGTGCCGCACCGGCGCGGCCTCGCACCGCGCGCAGAACCTCCTCGGCCGCAGGATCGCGATCCTCCACGAGGCGGATGGCGCGGGCCAGGGAGCGCACGTCACCGCTGAGCAGACCGCTGGCGATGTCCATTGCGGGCCGAGTGTAGCCGCGCCGCCGCGCTTCTCCGATCTGAAGACGGCCGGCCCCGCGCCGGATTTCCTACCATGCGCGGGTGAGCGCTCCCGAGGCGCCGTGGCGCCCGCAGGGGCCGCACCGAGCACGAAGATCCTGGCCTCGCCGTCGTCTCCTCGCCATGGCGGGCATTGCACTCGGCTTCATGGTCAGCGGGTTGATGGGGACAGCGCTGTACTTCTCTCCGGCAATCGCGGCTGCCTTCCAGGATTTCGGACACACCATCCACCACCAGGCGGCCCCGGTGCAGCACCCGACGGCGGGGGCGGTCGCGACAGCCGGTCCTGCGGCGACCGCCGCTCCTGCGGCGACGCCGGCCCCGGTCACGAGCGGCAGCTTCACCGTGCTGCTGCTCGGCTCTGACAACGACGCCAAGTTCGCGACCAACCAGGTCCTCACCCAGTCGATGATCCTGGCCCGGGTCGACCCGGTGACCCGTCACGTCACCATGGTCTCGATCCCCCGCGATCTCAATGTCCAGCTGTCAACCGGTGGCACCGACAAGATCGACAAGGCGTACCTGTATGGGGGGGTCAACGCCGCGATCAACACGGTGGAACAGAACTTCGGCGTGCACGTCGATCACTACGCCTGGATCGGACTGCTCGGCCTCGTCCATCTCATCGACCAGGTCGGCGGCGTCGACGTGGTGGCGAGCAACCCCGTGCTCGACGATTTCTACCCCAAGGACCTCAGCGGTACCCACCCATACGAGTACCAGCGCGTCGCGGTGCTCCCGGGCCCGCAGCGCATGGACGGCATGGAGGCGCTCCAGTACGTGCGCTCGCGACACGACGACCTGCGCAGTGACTTCGGCCGATCGTTTCGTCAGCAGCAGGTCCTCCTGGCGCTCCGCGCCAAGGCAAAGCTGCTCGGCATCGCCGATCTCCCCGACATCGCCAACGCGATGAGCGGACAGTTCAGCACCGACATGTCGCTTGGCGACGTCGGTCAGCTGCTGCCCATCGCGGGCAACGTGTCACTGACCGACGTGCAACAGGTGGTGTTGCTGCCGCCCTACACCGTGGAGCAGACGATCGGCAACCAGGACGTGCTCGTGCCCAACTGGGACCTGATCCTCCCGCTGGTGCACAAGTATTTCCCGGCCACGTGAGACGCCTGGCCTTCATCATCGCGCTGCTGGTGGCGTGGGCGGCTTTCGGGTTCGGCGTGAACCGACTCCTCGACAGCCGCAGGTCGAATCTCACCGAGTCCAGGTCCACGGTGGCTCCCCCTCAGGCGATCCCCGTGTTCCAGCTTCCCGGCACGATCTGGGTGAGCCAGGGCGGCCACCTCTACAGGCTCCACGGCGGCCACTTCACCGACATGGGGCTGCCCACCGCTGCCGGGGCGTGGATCCAGCCGGCCGTCTCGGGTGCAGGCCGCTTGCTGGTGGTCGCTCGCGCCGCAGAGTACAGCGACGTCTACCTGATCGACGCCTCGGGCTCGCTGCATCAACTGACCAGGAACGCGACCACGACCGGCCATGTGGAAGACAACGCCTGGTCATACTGGCCGCACCTCGCCGCTGATGGAAACACTGTCATCCTCAACTATGACGGACCCAAGATCGGCACCTTCGAGGTGCACCTCGCGGTGTGGTCTGGACCGCTCACCGGCAGGCTCGAGTCCACCCAATGGACCAGCCCGAACCCGTACACCGGCGGCGACGTCTCACCGGTGCCGCTACCCAATGGCGGAGTTGTGTACGCGAGCTACAGCATCAACAGCAGTGAGCAGATCGTCTCGCAGATCGCCACCGTCGCCCGGCCGGGGGCCACCCCGGTCTTCCTGACCGCCGCGTCGGACGATTGCAACGCTCCGGCGGTCAGCGCGGATGGGTCGGAGCTCGCGGTGATCTGCACCTCGGACACGCAGACCGCCAGGCTCGAGGTGATCCCGCTCCTCAACGGGTTGCCCGGTCCGCCCCGGGTGCTCGTCCGCAGCTGTCTCTGTGCGTCGCCGTCGTTCTCCCCTGATGGCACCAGCCTGCTCTACCTGGCCCCGGCTGATGTCAGCGGTCACTTCCAGCTCTGGTGGATCGATCACGCCACCGCGGCTGCGCCGGCCGCGCCCCGAGTGGTGACCGCACATCTCGACCTCGACGCCACCTCGCCGCCGGCGTGGGCGTCAGCATGACGGCACGCTTCGACCGCGACGTGGTCGTGGTCGGTGGTTGCGGACACGCGGGGCTGCCGCTGGGCATTGCGCTCGGCCAATGCGGGCTCCGTGTCACCCTGTACGACACCAACCAGGAGGCCGTCGACATCGTCAACGACGGACGCCTACCGTTTGACGAGGACGGCGCAGCGCAACCGCTTGCGACGCTGCGCGCGGCGTCCCAGCTCGAGGCGACGACAACGCCAGCGGACATTGCCAGGGCGGAGTTCGTCGTCATGGTCGTCGGCACTCCCGTGGATGAGCACCTCAACCCCGATCCTCGAGCAGTGGTCACGGCAATCGCACAGTTCGCCGAACATCTCCGCGACGACCAGGTGATCGTCCTTCGTAGCACCGTCTACCCAGGCGTCACCGCGCTCGTGGAGCGCTACCTGGCAGATCGCGGACTGGACAACCTGGTGTGCTTCTGCCCCGAGCGGACAGCCCAGGGCCGCTCCATGACGGAGTTGCACGAACTCCCGCAGATCATCTCGGCACGAACGCCGAAGGGGATGTCGCGTGCGCGCCAGCTGTTTTCGCGACTCGCGGCTCAGCTCATCGAGCTGCAGCCTGAGGAGGCCGAGCTGGCCAAACTCTTCACCAACACATGGCGCTACATTCGTTTCGCGGCCGCCAACCAGCTCTACATGATGGCCAATGACTTCGGCCTCGACTTCGAGCGCATCCGCTCCGCGCTGATCAAGGACTACCCGCGCGCTGCCGATATGCCTGGACCGGGTTTTGCGGCCGGGCCTTGCCTGTTCAAGGACACCATGCAGCTGGCCGCATTCAACAACAACCAGTTCACCCTCGGCCACACAAGCATGATGATCAACGAGGGAATGCCGCTGTACGTCGTCGCCCGCCTGGAGCGGCGCTTCGACCTCGCCACCATGAGCGTCGGCATTCTCGGCACCGCGTTCAAGGGTGAGTCCGACGACATTCGCTCGTCGCTCGCCTACAAGCTCAAGCGCATCCTGTGCTTCAAGTGCAGGCTGGTGCTGTGCGCTGACGCCTACGTCACGGTCGATCCCGAGCTGGTCTCGGAGGAGGAGCTGCTCGAATCCGTGGACCTGGTGATCATTGGCGCACCGCACACGCGCTACGCCACCCTCGAGATCACGAAGCCGGTGGTCGACGTCTTCAACGTTCGGGGCCAAGGCGTGCTCATATGAGGCCGCGCGTGTCGATCGTCATCCCGGCCTACAACGAGGGATCGGAGATCGGCGACTGCCTCGATCGCGTTCTCGAGTCGGTGACGCTGCCGTGCGAGGTGCTGGTGGTGTATGACACGCCGCAGGACACCACGGCACCACACGTCAAGGAATACGCAGACCGCGACCCGCGGGTGCGACCCCTCCTCAACACCGCGGGCAGCGGACCGGCGGCAGCGCTACGATGCGGTATCGATCACGCCGCCGCCGACGTCACGGTGGTCACCATGGCAGACGGTTCCGACGACCCCATGCAGATCGACCAGCTCACGCGGCTCGTTGAACGTGGCGTGGTGGTCGCCGCCGCGTCACGGTACATGCGCGGCGGCCAGCAGGTCGGCGGCCCGAGGCTCAAGGGGCAGGTGTCGCGACTGGCGGGGCTCTCTTTGCACTTCATCGCCCATGTGGGCACCCACGATCCCACCAACTCGTTCAAGGCGTATTCCACCGCCTTCGTCCGCGAGGTGGGAATCGAGTCTGACGCCGGTTTCGAGCTGGGGATCGAGATGGTTGCCAAGGCACGCCAGCGCGGCCTGCCCGTTGCCGAGATCCCCACCATCTGGCTCGATGGCGGCCACGGTCAATCGAACTTCAAAGTACGCCAGTGGATCCCGCGGTACCTGCGCTGGTACTTCGCCGCCTTCGCGAGGAATCGTGCACCGCAACAGCCCGGCTATCGAGTGCGCCCCCATGCCTGGAAGAGCGACAGTGACGCAGCGGACGTGACCCGATGAGCAAGGTCCTGGTCAGCGGATCGCAGGGATTCATCGGTGGCTACATCGTCGAGGAGCTGCTGCGCCGCAATCACACGGTGGTGGGGGTCGACAACCTGTCCAAGTACGGACGCGTCGCCAAGTCGTATGACTCTGATCCCGGCTACACGTTTGTCGAAGGCGACGCGCGCGACGTCGACATGCTCACCTCGCTGCTGGCGACCTGCGACCACTTCATCGCCGGCGCCGCGATGATCGGCGGCATCGCCTACTTCCACACCTACGCGTACGACCTGCTCGCCAGCAACGAGCGGATCATGGCGGCCTCCTGCGACGCCGCGATCACCGCACACCGCGACGGCAAGCTCGAGAAGGTCACCTACATGAGCAGCTCGATGGTCTTCGAGTCGGCCACGTCGTGGCCGTCGGCGGAGGGCTCGGAGCGCGAGATCCCCCCGCCGCTGAGCTCGTACGGGTTCCAGAAGCTGGCCGTCGAGTACTACGCGCGCGCCGCCTGGGACCAGTACAAGCTTCCCTACACCATCGTCCGCCCGTTCAACTGCGTCGGCATCGGAGAGGGCCGCGCGCTCGGCGACGTCGAGATCCTCAGCGGCAACGTCAAGCTCGCCATGAGCCATGTCGTGCCCGACCTGGTGCAGAAGGTGCTCAAGGGGCAGGACCCATTGCACATTCTGGGCAGCGGCCAGCAGACCCGTCATTACACGTATGGCGGTGACCTGGCGCGCGGCATCGTCGCCGCGATGCAGCACCCCGACGCCCGCAATGACGACTTCAACCTGTCGACGGCGCAGAGCACCACCGTGCTCGAACTGGCCGAGCGGATCTGGCACCGCATCCGGGGCGCCGACGAGCCCTTCCGCTATGTGTCCGATCAGCCCTTCAAGCACGATGTGCAGCGGCGCATCCCGCAGACCACCAAGGCCAAGCGGGTGCTGGGCTTCGAGGCCACGACCTCCCTCGACGACATGCTCGAGGAGGTGGTTCCCTGGATCGAATCGGCGATCGGAGCGGGCGTCATCTGATCCAGGGCGTTCCCTGGAATCTCGGATCAGAAGAACACGCGCGCGAGGTCGTACAGCTCGGCGGGCACGCGGCGCTGCTCGGCGACGACGTCGCTGATGGCGGCGACGTCCACATTGCCGCAGCGGACCACGGGCATCTTTCCCCGCTGCGCTGTCGACGCCAGCTGGTAGGCGGCGGCCCCCACACGCGTGGCCCAGTTGCGGTCGTACGCCGTGGGTGAACCACCGCGCTGCGTGTAGCCGAGCACAGTTGTGCGGGTCTCGTGACCGGTGCGCTCCTCGATCATCACCGCGAGACGCTCGCCAATTCCGCGCTTGGCGAGCTGGGCGTGGCCGAACGCGTCGGTCATCGAGGGCTCGTCTGTGGCGCGCATCATGCCTTCCATCTGCACACCCTCTGCGACCACGATGATCGAGAAGTCGCTGCCCTGCTCACGTCTCTTGTCGAGGTGATCGATGATCTCGTCGATCCCCACCGGAAACTCGGGGATGATGATCATGTCGGCCCCGCCCGCAAGGCCGCCCATCACGGCGACCCAACCCGTGTCCCGCCCCATCACCTCCACCACCATGACGCGGTGATGCGAGGCGGCGGTGGTGTGGAGCCGGTCCAGGGCCTCGGTGACAATGCGCACCGCACTGTCGAAGCCGATGCAGTACTCGGTCACGCTGAGGTCGTTGTCCATCGTCTTGGGCACGCCGACCAGCGGTGCGCCCTGGTCCGCCAGCCAGGCGGCAACACTGAGGGTGTCGTCTCCACCGATGGCGACCAGCGCGTCGATTCGCGCGGCGCGGAGGTTGCCGATGCACTCGTCGAGGCCGCTTTCAAGCTTCATGGGATTGACCCGCGAGCTGCCGAGGATGGTCCCGCCCAACTGGAGGATCCCCGAGAAGTCGCTCCGGCGCATCTCCACGAAGTCGCCCGGGCCCGTCAGCCCGGCCCAGCCGTTGCGGACCCCCACCACTCCATGGCCGTCGGCCAGGGCGGAGCGGGCCACGGCGCGGATCGCGGCGTTGAGCCCGGGTGCATCGCCGCCTCCGGTCAGGACACCGATGCGCATCGCGGGCGTCGTCTCAGTTGCCGACGCCGGGGTTGCCGAGGAAGGCCTTCTCCTCATCCTGCCCGAGGATCACAACGACTCCGCCCGCCGGCGCGGAGGCTGAGGCGCCACCGCCCTGCGCCGGCGGTGCCGCCGCAGGGGTGGGCTGCTGGGTTACTGTGACACCGAAGAACGTGGCCAGCCAGGCGGCGGTGGCGGAATCCTTGCCGCCGCTCTCATCGATGACCTGGGTGCTGGCCTGGCGGTGAACGGTGCCACCGTCGGTGGTGGTGAGCGACAGGGAGTTGAAGAGGCTGCTCCAGCGACCGGATGCGCCCATCCCGCGCCCGCTGCCATCCTCGATCGTCACGTTGTCATGGCGGGTGACCGTGGACGGGGTTATGAAGAGATCCTGCATGAAGTGGCTGATCTGACCATAGCTGCGGTCATCCGCGTAGAGGTACGCGGCGCCGCAATTGTTGGGATAGCCGCATTCGTACAGGAAGTTGGTGTCGTCGAGGCTGACGTGCAGGATCGCCTTGCTGTTGACGTCTTTGAGGAGTGAGTACAGCGCCTCGAGGTCGTTGACATGCAGGTCGGTGACCACGTTGTCCCCGAGGCTGTTGAGCAGGTCGGGCAGGTTGCCGAGGCCGCCGAGGCTGACCACCTTCTGCTTGAGCGCGGCAACGACCAGCTGCTGGCGACGGCTACGCGCGAAGTCGGTGCCCTCGCCGTTGTCATTGGAATGGCGCGAACGCGAGAACTCGAGCGCGCGTGTGCCGTTCAGGTGCTGGAGGCCGGCGTCGAAATGCACCGTCTGGTACTGGCAGTTCTGGCCGGGCAGGCCGTTGCACTCGCCGGCCGGGTACTGAGAGTCGGTGAAGGTGTTGGGGACCACCACGTCGACACCGCCGACCGCGTCGACGGCGGACTTGAACGCCTGGAAGTCGAGGCCGATCCAGTGGTCGATGTGGATGCCGAGGACGTGCTCGAGAGTTCGGTTGGCAACGGCCGCGCCGGCGCTCGGGTCGCTGGACGGCAGCGTCCCCTGGCCGCCCACACCGTCCGAGTATGACTGGTTGATGCGCCCGTAGTCGGTCTTGCCGGTGCCGAGCTGGTTGGGCACCGACCAGTCGCGCGGGATGCTGATCTCGGCCACAGTCGGCGGCCCGGTGGGCTGCGGCTGCACCGACACGACCATGATCGAGTCGGTCAGATAGGCCCCATCGTGGCCCGGTCCGCCGTAACCGTAGAAGGCAAAGTTGATCCGGCGCAGGTCGCGGTTCGCGCCGGTGATCGTCGAGCCGTTCTTGCCACCGATCAGGTCGCCGATGACACTCAGCGGGTTCTGGTTGGTGAGGTGGGCAAGTCCAAGCACAGTCCGCACCGCGAAGACGCCGCCCACGAGGGCGATCGCCGATGCCACGAGCGCGATCACCCGCTTGGTGCTGAGCCAGCGAGGCTTTACGTTGTAACTGGAGCGGCGCCGCCGCGTCGTGCTTGACATATATCTGGTGCTCGATGAATATCCGGCCACGGTCGGCAATGGATCGATGCGCAGGCACGAGCGCACGACGGGCTCCCAAGTGGAACGTTGGAGGGATGCGGGGGTAACGCCGGCTTGCCTCGTAGGGTAGCGCACGGTTCTGCGTCTGGGGCCCGGCCAAGCGCAACGCGCTGGCGAACGGATGTGCGTTGAGGCGTCAGTTGCGGAGCAGCGAGCGAGCGATCACCAGGCGCTGGATCTGGTTGGTCCCCTCGTAGATCTGCGTGATCTTGGCGTCACGCATCATCCGCTCGACGGGGTACTCATTGACGTACCCGTAGCCTCCGAGGATCTGCACGGCATCGGTGGTGACCCTCATCGCCGCATCGCTGGCGAGCAGCTTGGCCAGCGCAGCAAAGTGGGTCACGTCCGGGGACCCCTCGTCGATCAACTGCGAGGCGTGATACACCATGGCGCGGGCCGCCGCGGTCTGGGTCTCCATGTCCGCGACCATGAACTGGATTGCCTGGAATTCCGCGATCGCCTTGCCGAACTGCTTGCGCTCCTTGGCGTAGGACACCGCATAGTCGAGCGCGCCCTGGGCGATGCCGAGCGCCTGCGCGGCCACGCCAGGGCGCGAGCGGTCGAGCACGCGCATGGCCAGCGCAAACCCGCTGCCTTCGTCGCCGAGCCGATTGGCAGCGGGCACCACCACCTCCTCGAGGTGCAGCTCGGCAGTGTTGCTGCCGCGAATGCCCAGCTTGCCGTGGATCTCGGTGGCGGTGAACCCGGCAACCTCGCGAGCGTTGTCGATGACGAACGCGCTGATGCCGCCCGGTCCACCTTTGGGATCGGTCTTGGCGAAGACCACGATGGTGTCGGCGACGCCGCCGTCGGTGATCCAGATCTTGCTGCCCGTGATGACGTAGTCGTCGCCCTGCCGCGTTGCCCGCGTCTCCATCCCACTGGGGTCGCTGCCGGCGCCGGGCTCGGTGAGCGCATAGGCGGCGAGCTTCTTGCCACTGGCGAGGTCGGGAAGAAAGCGCTGCTTCTGCTCATCAGTGCCGCCGAGCATGATGGGGTAGCCGCCCAGGGCCTGGACGGCGAGGATGAGCGCGCTGCTGGCGCAGGCCTTGGCCACCTCCTCGATCGCCACGTTGAGCGTGAGCGCACTGCCCGAGAGGCCGCCGTACTCGGCAGGGAAGGGCAGAGAGAACAGGTCGTGCGAGCGGAACAGCTCAACGACGTCCCAGGGAAACTCAGCGGTGGCGTCGATCTCCCGAGCGCGCGGCGCGATCCGCTCGCGCGCCAACTCGCGTACCGACTGGCGAATCAGCGACTGCTCGTCGTTGAAGAGAATGTCCACGCTACGTGCTCCAGGGCCGCACACTGAGCGGCGCGAAACCGACGCGCCCGATTATGCGCGGCTGAGCTCCGCCCCAGTCGCCCCACCCGCAGCACGCTGGCGCGGTTGTTCGCCCAGCAGGGCGCGCGCGATGATGATGCGCTGCACCTGGTTGGTGCCCTCATAGATCTGTAACGCCTTGGCGTCGCGCAGCCTGGTTGCCGCCGGATGGTCGGCACGCGCGGAGTGGGGTGCGCACAGTTCCACCGCGGCGTGGGCCGCGGCGACGCAGGTGTCGGTCGCGTAGAGCTTGGCGATCGCCGCTTCGCGCGTCATCGAGGTCCCAGCGTCGGTGAGCCGTGCGGCATGGTTGGTCAGCAACCGCGACGCCGTGGTTCGCGCGTGGATGTCGGCGAGCAGCGTTTCGTCCACCACCGCATCGGTGGGACGCGAGCAGGCGACGATGGTGTCGATGCATCCCTGGGCGATGCCCACCGCCTGGGCGCTGATCCCGACGCGGCCGCTGTCAAGGGTCGCCATCGCAACGCCGAACCCCCCTCCCTCCTCCCCGAGCCGATTGACGGCGGCCACAGGGACCCCGTCGAGGATCAGCTCACCGGTCCATGAACCCGCCAGTCCCATCTTGTGGAGCGGCTCACCGACGCGCAGACCCGGACTCTGCGCGTCGACGATGAACGCGGTGATGCCGTGTGCGCCCGGCGAGGTTCGTGCCATCACCATGTACACGCCGGCGGCTCCGCAATTGGTGATGAACACTTTGCTCCCGGTGAGGCGGTAGCCGTCACCGTCGCGGTCGGCTCGCGTTGCCAGCGCTGCGGCATCGCTGCCGCTGTCGGGCTCAGTCAGAGCGAATGCGGTGGTGCACCCGCCAGAGGCAAGCGTTGGAAGGTAGCGTTGCTTCTGATCGCTGTTGCCGAACAGCAGCAGTGGCTCGCTGCCGACACTGAGGTGCACGTCGAGGATGACCGCCGTGCTCGCGCACGCGCGCGCCACCGCTTCGATGAAGCGTGCGAACTGCACGTGACTGGCGCCCGCGCCCCCGAACTCCACCGGCACCAGCAGGCCGGCGACACCCCGCTCCCCAGCGACGCGGACAAGCTCGGCCGGGGTGGGGCCGTCGCCGGCGGCCATGGCGGCGGCCTGGGGACGCACGACCTCCTCGACGTAGGCCGTGGTGAGCTGGTGGACGGACTGCTCGAGGTGGACGGTCGATGCCTCAGCCGACACGGACGAGCGTGGCCTCGCCCTGGGCCATGCCGCTGCAGATGCCCGCGGCGCCGTAGCCTCCACCACGCCTGCGCAGCTCGTACAGCAGGGTCATCAGGATGCGCGCCCCGGTGGCACCGATGGGGTGACCGACAGCGATGGCTCCGCCGTTGACGTTGACCCGGCCGGGGTCGATCTCGAGCATGCGGGTGCTGGTGATCGCCACCGCGGCGAATGCCTCGTTGATCTCGACGACGTCGAGGCGGCCGGCGTCGATCTCGCCACGCGTGCGCGCCAGCGCCTTCTCGACAGCAATGGCCGGAACTGTGGCGAGGTAGGGGTGCTCAGCCGCGGACTCGGCGGAGGTCACCCACGTCCCCAACGGCGCGAGCCCGGCGGCGCGGGCGCGGTCGGCGCTCATCATCAAGACCGCGCTGGCGCCATCGTTGATCCCGGGCGCGTTCCCGGCCGTGACGGTGCTGCCCGGGCCGAACGCCCCAGGGAGCGAGGCGAGCTTCTCCAGGGATGAATCCGGGCGTGGCTGCTCATCACGAGCAACGGCGCCGTCGCGCACCAAAACGGGCACGATCTCCTCCATGAGGTGCCCGGCCGCGAGCGCGGCTGCGTACCGTTGCTGCGAGCGCAGCGCCCACTCATCCTGCTGTTCGCGGGTCACGCCGAGCTCCGCTGCGACATCGCTGCCGTGCACGCCCATCAGCATCCCGTCGGCGGGGCAGCAAAGACCGTCGCGATAGATGCTGTCCACTGCCGCTCGATCACCGAGGCGCGCGCCGAACCGCTGGTCGGCAAGCAGGTAGGGCGCGCGCGACATCGACTCCATGCCGCCCGCAACCACCACGTCGGCCTCGCCGGCGCCGATGAGCACGGCGCCGAGGTTGACCGCTTTGAGCGCGCTCGCGCACACCTTGTTGATCGTGAAGGACGGGACCGTCGCGGGCAGCCCTGCCGCCAGCCCGGCCTGTCGAGACGGCACCTGTCCCTGGCCCGCCCCCAGGACTGTGCCCATGATCAGCTGGTCGACGTCGGCGCCGGCGGTGCCGGTGCGATCGAGCACCTCGCGGATGACAAGCGCACCCAGGTCTGTGGCAGCGAAGCCGGCGAGCCCGCCTCCGAGCCTGCCGAACGGGGTCCGTGCCGCGGCGACGATGACAACCTCGTGCATGGTTCCGATGCTACGCCGCGTGCCGCGATTGCCGTCGCATCTCAGCGGGGGATCAGGTCCTCGAGGAGGTGGCGCGCGATGAGGATTCGCTGGACCTCGCTGGTTCCCTCGCCGATCTCGTTGACCTTGACGTCGCGGTAGTACCGGGCCACCGGCGACTCCTCCATGAAGCCGTAGCCACCGTGGATCTGCACGGCCTGGTTGGCGCAGGCCGTGGCCACCTCCGAGGCGTGCAACTTGGCCATCGACGCATACGGTGTCGGGCTCCGGCCGGCGTCGATGGCGGTGGCCGCGCGCCAGGTCATCAATCGCGAGAGCTCGATCTGCGTGGCCATGTCGGCCAGCTTGAACTGGGTGGCCTGGAACAGGGCTATGGGTTGGCCGAACTGCTTGCGCTGGGCGCTGTACGAGAGTGAGGCATCGAGACAGGCCTGGGCGACCCCGACTGACAGGGCGGCGATGGCCACCCGGCCGCCCTCCAGTATTTGCAGGAACTGGCGATAACCGACACCCTCAGTGCCGATCAGGTTGGCGATCGGCACGCGACAGTCGTCGAAGAGCAGCTCGCGTGTGTCACTCGCGTGCCAGCCGAGCTTGCGGTACTTCGCCGCCTGCTCGTACCCGGGCGTTCCGCGCTCGACCGCGATGGTGCTGATCTGGCGCGTGCCGTTCTCCTCGCCGGTGACCGCGGTCAGGGTCACGCCGGCGCTGATCTCCGTCCCGGCGTTGGTGATGAACACCTTGCGGCCGTTGATCACCCACTCATCGCCGCTGCGAACGGCGCGGGTCTGGGTGCCGGCGGCGTCCGACCCCGCCTCCGGCTCGGTGAGGCCGAACGCCCAGAGCTTCTCGCCGGACAGCAGCTGGGGCAGCCAACGTTGCTTCTGCTCCTTGGTCCCGAAGCTCAGGATCGGGTTGATGCCCAGAGACACCGCCGCCTCGAGCGTGATCGCCACCGACGCGTCGGCGCGCGCCAGCTCCTCGAGCGCCAGACAGTAGGAGAGAAAGTCGCCGCCGGCGCCGCCCTCGCTCTCCGGGAAGGGCAGGGCGAACAGGCCCAGCCGCGCCATCCCGGCAACCAGGTCGTAGGGGAATTCGCCCGACTGGTCATAGGCGGCGGCGCGCGGGGCGACCTCGTCCCGGGCGAACGCGCGCACCGTGTTGCGGATCTCGCGCTGCTCATCGCTGAGGTCGAAGTTCATGGCGTAAGCACTCCGAGCCGCTCGCCCACGAGCCGCACCACGTCCTCGATGGTGTCGGCGATCACAGCCCCCGCCGCGGTCAGCGCGTCGATCTTGCTCTGGGCTGTGCCCTTGTTGCCGCTGATGATCGCGCCCGCGTGGCCCATGCGCTTGCCGGGTGGCGCGGTTCGCCCGCTGATGAATGCCACCACCGGCTTGTCGAAGCCCGAGGCACGGATGAACTCTGCGCCATCCTCCTCGTCGCTGCCGCCGATCTCGCCGATCATGACCACGGCGCGGGTCTGCGGGTCGCGCGCGAACAACGCGAGCACATCGCTGAATGTCAGGCCGAGAACGGGGTCGCCACCGATGCCCACTGAGGTGGTCTGACCCATCCCCGCCTGGCCCAATCCCTGGATCACCTCATACGTCAGCGTGCCGCTGCGACCGACGATGCCGACCGGGCCGGGCGAGTTGATGTGGTTGGGGATGATGCCGACCTTGCACTGGCCCGGCGTCACCAGGCCCGGGCAGTTGGGGCCGAGCAGGCGGGTGCCACAACGCTCGACGAATGCTCGGGCGCGGATCATGTCGTGCACGGGGATCCCCTCGGTGATGCACACGGTCAGTGGGATCGAGGACGCAGCTGACTCCATGATCGCGTCGGCGGCGAACGGTGGTGGGACGAAGATGCCGCTGACGTTGGCAGCTGTGGCGGCCACCGCCTGCGCGACGGTGTCGAAGATGGGCACACCGTTGACGTCCTGGCCACCCTTTGTGGGCGACACGCCGGCGACCACGTTGGTGCCGTAGGCGCGCATCTGCTCGGTGTGGAAGCTGCCCTCGCGCCCGGTGATGCCCTGGATCAGCACCCGGCTGCTGCGGTCGACGAGCACGCTCACTGTCGCTGCCCGGTCAGCGCCACGATCTTCTTGGCTGCCTCGGTGGCGCCCACGGCGGGGGTGATCCCGGCTTGAGCGAGAAGTGCGCGCCCCTCCTCCTCGCGCGTGCCGGTCATGCGCACCACCAACGGCTTGGTGATCTGCAGCTGGTCGCGCGCGGCGATGACTCCGCGGGCAACCTCGTCGCCCCGGGTGATGCCGCCGAAGATGTTGATGAACACGCCCCGCACCTTGGGGTCGAGCAGCACCATCTCGAGCGCGTTGCGCACCTTTTCCGCGCTCGCGCCGCCGCCGACGTCGAGGAAGTCGGCGGGCTCGCCACCCTGCTGTTTGACGAGGTCGAGCGTGTTCATCACCAGGCCGGCGCCGTTGCCGATCACACCGATGTCGCCGTCGAGGTGCACGTACGTGAGGCCCCGCCGCGCCGCCTCGACCTCGAACGGATCGTCACCCGTCTTCCCATCCTCGCCGGTGGCGTCCCACGCCAGCTCCTCGGCAAGCTCGCGATGCCGGTAGTGAGCGTTCTCGTCGACCTCGAGCTTGCCGTCGGCGGCGATGAACCGACCGTCGGGGGTCAGCACCAGGGGGTTGATCTCGCACGTCACCGCATCCAGGGAGACGGTCACCCAGTACAGCTTCTGGGTCAGCGTGACCAGTTGCGCCGCCAGCGCGGCGGCGTTGTCGCGCAGCTTCGGCGCGTGGCGCAGGGCGTCGAACACCAGCTCGCGGATCTCGAACGGTTGCGGCCCCATGAAAGGGTCTGGCCAGGTCGTGGCGATCTTCTCGGGCGCGTCCTGCGCGACCTGCTCGATCTCCATGCCGCCCGCCGCCGAGAAGATGATCGCCAGGCGCCGACGGTCGCGGTCGATAGTGCTGCCCAGGTAGAACTCACTGCCGATCGAGAGCGCGGTCTCGCACCAGACACTGCGCACCGGGTAGCCGCGGATGTCCATGGCAAGGATTCGCGCCGCCTCGCGCTCGGCCTGTTCGGGCGTGTCCACCACGGCGATGCCGCCCGCCTTGCCACGCCCGCCGATCGGCACCTGCGCCTTGATCGCCAGCCGACCGAGCTCGCGCGCGGCTGCAGCGGCCTCCGCGGGGCTTCGCGCCAGCCGTCCCTCGGGGATCGGGATTCCCGCCGCAGCGAACTGTTGCTTGGCCTGGTATTCGAGGAGTTTCAAGAATGCTCACCCTGGGGAATTGGCGACGGCGGGTCAGTCTAGCCGCGCGATCCGGTGAGCCGACCGATCTCGGCAAGGTCAGCTGCCGTCGGAGTCCACCGCCCCGCTCGGCTGTTGGCCGTCACCTGTTGGGGCGACATCGCACCGGCGATCACCGACACCACCTGCGGCTGTGCGGCGAGGCCCCCGATGGCGACGTCGATCAACTCGAGCCCGCGCTCGCGCGCGAACCGTTGCAGAGCCTCGACGACGTCGAAGTTGGCGTCGGTCATTCGTTCCGCGGCGCGCTGCCGGTTGCCGGCAAACTTGCTGCCCGGCGGCGGCTCCTCGCCGCGGTGGTACTTGCCGGTGAGCAGGCCACTGGCCAGCGGGAAGTACGGGATGATGCCAATCCCGAGGCGCTCGCACACCGGGGTGACGTCGCGATCGACCTCGTCGCGGTCGAGCAGGCTGTAGCGGTTCTGCGCTGTGACGTAGCGTGCCCAGCCTTTGTCTGCGCTGCTGGCGTCGGCAGCCGCGATCTGCGCGCCGCTGTGGTTGGAGCTGCCGATGGCGCGCACCTTGCCCTGGCGCACCAGCTCGTCGAGGGTCGCCAGCGTCTCCTCCACGGGGGTGGCGTTGTCGGGTTCATGGTGCTGGTACAGGTCGATATGATCTGTCCGAAGCCGGCGCAGGCTGTCCTCGATCGCCTGGGTGATCCAGCGCCGCGATCCACCGCGCCTTTGCGGCGACCCCATCGACATGCCGAACTTGGTGGCGATCACGGCCTCGTCCCGCCGTCCTGACAGCGCGCGTCCGATGTACTCCTCGCTGGCGCCGCGACCGTAGATGTCGGCGGTGTCGAAGAAACCGACGCCCTCATCAAGCGCGCTGTGCACCACCCGCTCAGCACCCTCGTAGTCGAGTCGCGGGCCGAAGTTGTTGCAACCCACGCCGACGACGGGAACCTCGATCCCCGAGCTTCCCAGGGTCCGGCATGGCAGCTGGCTCATCGGCGCGTCTCCCGGCAACTTCGCTGGTGGGTTGTCGTCAACCCAAGCATGGCGGGTGACCGGTCGTCGCCGCGACAGTCCCAAAGCAGCCGCCGCTGCTAGGCTCGCGCCATGCCCAAGCCAGCGGGCCCCGAGCTGCCCGTCGCTGCGGTGGCGGCGCCGATCGTGGTGGTCCGGCCCGCGATCTCGGTGCGAACCCTGGTGGTGGCCGCGTTGATCGTGATCGCCATCCTGGGGCTGCTGACGCTGGTCGCGTCGGTTGTCAACCTCCTGCTCATCATCCTGGTCGCGATCGTCTTCGCCGAGGGAGTGCGGCCGCTGGTGAACCGGCTGCACGCCGAGATGAAGTTGCCCCGGCCGGCGGCGATCGCCGTGGTGTACGTCGGGCTCATCGCCGTGCTCGTGGTGCTGGTCACTCTGTTCGTGCAGCCGATCGTCGACGAGGCCAAGTCGCTGGCGCAGAACCTGCCCAGCTACGAGTCCAAGATCCAGTCGACGATCGCCTCGTGGCAGCAGCAGCTCAACCTCGGCGGCACCGGCACCCCCAACGTCGGCAACACCCTGGCCGGCAGCCTCGACACCGCCAAGAACGTCCTGCTCACCATCGGCGGCTACATCGTCAGCGTCCTCGTCAACCTGGTGCTGGTCCTGGTGATCGGCTTCCTCTGGCTGGTCACCGCCGACCGCCTCAAGGCGTTTGTCGTCGACCTGCTGCCCACCTCCCAGCAGGCGCTGGCCGCCGACGTCTTTCGCGAGATGGGTCTGCGCATGGGTGGATTCCTGCGGGCCACGGCATCAACATGGTCGTCGTCGGGGTGTTGACCGGCGTCGCCACCGCGGTGATCGGCCTGCCCAGCCCGGTCCTGCTGGGCATCTTCGCCGGCGTCACCGCGGCGATCCCACTGGTCGGTCCGTTCCTCGGCGTCGTGCCCCCCTTCCTCCTCGGCCTGGCCCTCGGCCCCGGTCACGCGGTCCTGGTGGTCGTCATCCTGCTGGTGGTGCAGCTGCTCGACGCCAACCTGGTCGTGCCCATGGTCATGAACCGCGTGGTCTCGCTGCCCGCGTTGGCGGTGGTGATGTCCCTGCTCATCGGCGGTGCGCTGGAGGGACTGCTCGGCGCGTTGCTCGCCGTCCCGGTTGCATCAGCGCTGCAGGTGCTGCTGTTGCGCGTGGTTGTCCCGTACATTCATCACACCCAGGGACGGGATACCGAGGCGTTCGCGCGCGCATACACGCCGCTGTCGGCCGTCCACGGCGCTGGTCCCACCGACGGCGGCCGGCGCCGGCAGCCTCGTTGACGGCATGACGGATGCCAGCGCGCCGCCGCGGCCGGCACGTCTGCAGTCCGCGGTGGCCCTGCGCGCATTGGCGACGGTGTTCGTGGTGGTCATCCACACCACGCACTGGCCGCGGAGCAATCCCCTCTTCGACAACCTCGACACCGTCAGCCGCTTCGCCGTCCCGGCATTCATGCTGCTCACCGGTGTGCTGCTCAGCTACCAGTACGGCGGTGGTCGCCTGCGCGCCGGCGACTTCCTGCGCCGGCGCTTCTCACGCAGCCTGGTGCCCTGGCTGGCGTGGGCACCGGTCTACGCACTGTTCGGCTGGTTCTTCAGCACCGACCCCGAGCACAACGTCATCGGGGTGGTCAACTTCCTCATCTACGGCGCCGGCCACCTCTGGTTCCTGCTGCTGATCCCGCAGATGTACCTGGTGTACCTGGTGTGGCCGCGCCGCCACCTCTGGTGGTGGGCAGCCGCGGCAGTGGCCGTGCAGACGGCTCTGTGCATCTACAGGCTGTACGGCCCCATGCCGATCGGTTTCGATCAGTTCTTCCTGTGGCACGGGTTCCAGCTGCTGCCCTTCTGGATTGGGTACTTCGCGGTCGGTGTGGCCGCGGGCCGCTCCCTGGTCGGGCGGGGGGAGCCGGCCGAGGTGCGCTGGCTCCCGGTCGCGGGCGCCGCTGCGGCGGTTGCGGCGAGCGGGTGGCTGATGATCGCGCTGACCTACGGCGGTGCCCCGCACGGCGATTTCCAGATGGGTACCGGGGCGTTCCTGCTGCCCCAGGAGCCGATCTTCGTGCTGTCCATCGCCGCGCTGGTGATGCTCGTCGGCAGACCGCTGCTCGCGCTCGGTGGACCGCTCGCCGCCACCATCACGCTGCTCAGCGACAACTCGCTCGGCGTCTACATCCTCCATCCGCTGCTGGTGTTCGCCATCGGGCGGCAGATCGCAGGGCTGCTCAACGCGGGGCTGGCCCCGTCGTTCGCCGGCTTCCTGGTGCTCACCGTGGGCGGGCTGGTGACGGCGACGTTGGCGTCAGTGCTGCTCCGGGGAACGCCGCTGGCGGTCGGCATGGGGGTTTCACGACGTCCCCAGTCGCTGCCCGGGACGCGCGCCTCCCCACCTCGCTCCGCCGCCGGCTGATCTCCGCTCGCACAGCCGCGTGACGCGTCGGCTACAGCCGCGGCGAATGCTGTCCGGAGCGCGCGCCCCTCGCCCACAGTCGTCGTGGTGAGTGCCGTTGTCGCGCCCCGGACGTCGGCGGCGAGGCTCCCCAGCGCCGCAGTTGCGTCCGGCTGGCGGAGCTCCGTCCCCTTTGGACTCGCCGCCGTGCTCGCCTTCAGAGCGGCCGCCGAGGCGGTCATCCTCCTCGGCCTCTACGGCACCGCGGCGCTCAGGGTAGTCATCGCGGACCCGGCCGCGATCGCCCGTCCCTGGGACCAATGGGATGCTCAGTGGCAGCTGGCGATCGCTCAGTCCGGCTTCCGCACCTGGGCGGCCGTCGGCCAGGGGGGCCGTGTCCTCAGCAGCGCTGCGTTTCAACCGCTGTTGCCGGGGGTGATGCATGTCATCGCGGTGGCCACCGGCACCAGCGTGCTGGTGGCGGGGCTGATGGTCGTGTCACTGGCGCTCGCGCTGGCCGCCGTCGGGCTGCACCGGCTGGTCGAGATCGACTTCGGCGTCCGCGCCGCTCGGATCTCGGTGGTCCTGCTGCTGGTCTTCCCGACCGCGGTCTTCCTCGGCGCCCCCTACGCCGAACCGGTGGTCATCGCCGAGGTGGTCTGGGCGTTCCTGGCGATGCGCTCGGGGCGGCCGCTCCTGGCCGGCGTGCTGGTGGGCCTGGCGACCATGACCAAGCTGTACTCGATCGTGTTCGCGATTCCGCTTGCCGTCGAGGCGCTGGCCGTGACCGCGCCGCTGGCGCGAGCGCGGCTGCTGGTGCTCGTCAAGATCGCGGTCGGCCCGGCGCTCGGCGCTGTGGGGCTGGCGCTCTTCTACTGGCTGGTATTCGGGGACGCTCTGGGGTTCCTGAGAGCGCAGCAGGATTGGGTGGGGCGCCACGTCGCGGCGCCCTGGGTGGCACTCGGCAACGCACTCAACCCGGCACCCACGCTCGGGATCAACGACGCGGCAAGCATCCTCGACCTCGTCTGCGTGGTCGCCCTTGTGGCGGCGACTGTGTATGCGTGGCGGCACCTGCGCCGCTCGTATGCGGTACTGCTCGCGGTTCAACTCGCCGTGTTCACGTCGACGACCTCGCTGGTCGGCACCTCACGCTGGACCCTCGACGCCTTCCCCCTGTTCATCGCCGGCGGGGTGCTGGCGACCCGGCATCGATGGTTGACGGTGTCGTTGGTTACGCTGTCGCTGCCGGCCGCCGGCCTGTTCGCCTGGATCTACTCGCACGGCGGCTGGGCGGGCTGACGCACTGCCGGGGGCACTCCTCCGTGCGGCGTCGGGGCCAAGTTGTGACAGGCAGGAGATCGGTCGGCGCGCTCCAGCCGGGATACGATCGCCGGCGTGACCGTGCTTGTCCCCGCCATGGGCACCGACCGTCGCGAGTCGGAGCGGGCGCGGGGTGGCAGCCGGCCCAGGCTGGCCCTCGGCATCCTGGCGATGCTGGTGCTCTGCTTTGCGGTCTTCTCAGCGTCGCGGATGTTCCCGCCGCAGTCCTACGGCCTCGCGGACGACTGGCGTGTCTTCTACGCGGCGGCGACCGTGGTCGCGCATGGCGGCAGCCCCTACGACCCCGCCCTCATCCATCCCGCCGAGCAGGCCGCCGATCACTACGCGGTCGTGCAGCCGTCGCTGGACGACTTTGCCAACCTGCCCATCGTGGCGTGGGTGCTGCAGCCGTTGACCGCGCTTCCCTTCTGGGCGAGCTATGCCCTCGCCGCCGCGGTGGGGATGATCGCCGCCGGCGTCGCGTTGCTCGGCTGGCTGCGTCGCTGGGGGTGGCGCGGATCAGCGCCGTGGGCGGTGCTCGCACTGCTCTCCTGGCCCGCGCTGCTCGGGGTGTACAGCGGCCAGTTCGATCTTCTCCTCCTGGCCATGACCATCAGCGCGACGGCGCTGTCGATGCGTCGGCATCCCGGCCTGGCCGGCACGGTCTGCACAGCCGCAGCTCTGATCAAGCCGCACATCCTCTGGCCTCTGCCGCTGTTGCTCGCTACCTCGCAGCTCCCCGATCGCCGCGCCGCCGTCCGATTCGCTGCCGCCGCGGCGGCGGCGGCAGCGGCGATGGTCGCGGGCGGCGAGATTCTCATGCCGGGATCGACGGCGCGCTTCCTTTCGCACCTTTTCGCCTTCGGCGCGCGGATCTCGACCGTCCAGCCCGACCTCTCCGGGCTCCCGGGGATGTTCGAGCACCTGCCCGGTGGCGGAGTCATCGCCGTCGGGGTTACCGCGCTCGGCGCCGCTGCCACGCTGGGATTCGCGGGTTACTGGGCGCTGAGCCGCTGCGCGCTGGAGCTTGCGCCAGAGATCCGCACGGCGCTGGGGGTGTGCGCCGGGCTGGCCCTGTGGTTGGTGGCGACGCCGTATGCCCACCCCAACGACGATGTGCTGCTCTTCCCGCTGCTCGTCCTCGTCGTCGGCGCCGACGCGGTCAACGTCCGCCAGCGCGACCTGGGATGGACGCTTGGGGCCGTGGCGGTGCTGATCACCGGTTTCGTGGTGTCACCGGTAGCCGGCAGCGTGCTCACCGTGGCAGCAGCGGTGGCGCTGTGGCGACGCCGCGACCGGGGCGGCCAGAGCGCTCTCGCGGCCGCGGCATTGGTGGCCATCGCCATCCTGCCCATGGTCTGGCCATTCCATGCGCTGGTGGTGTCGCTGACGCCGCTGGCGGTGTTGCTCGTCGCGGTCGCCGGGGCGTCCCTGGTGCGCAGGACACTGGCTATCTCCCCGTCAGCGCAGGCGACTTCACGTCGCCGGAGCTGACACCGCTGATTGGGGGGTGCCCGAGGGGGGATCCTGATCCCCCCTCGCTTCTAGAGTGGAATGTTCCCGTGCTTCCGTGGCGGCAGGGTGACCTGCTTGCCCATCGCCATGTGCAGCGCCTTGATGAGCGCGGCGCGCGTCTGCTTGGGCTCAATGACGTCGTCGATGTAGCCACGCTCCGCAGCGTAGTACGGGTTGGCGAACTGCTCGCGGTACTGGTTGATCAGCTCGCCGGTGCGCGCGGCGGGATCGTCGGACGCAGCGATCTCGCGTTTGAAGATGATGCTGACCGCGCCCTGCGGGCCCATCACAGCAATCTCGGCCGTCGGCCAGGCGACGTTGTAGTCGGCACGGATGTGCTTGCTGCACATGACGTCGTAAGCGCCACCGTAGGCCTTGCGCGTGATCACCGTCAGCTTCGGCACTGTCGCCTCGCAGTACGCGTAGAGCAGCTTGGCGCCATGACGGATGATCCCGCCGTACTCCTGGTCGGTGCCGGGGAGGAACCCGGGCACGTCGACGAAGGTCACCAGCGGCACGTTGAACGCGTCGCAGAAACGCACGAAGCGCGCGGCCTTGATCGACGCCTCGATGTCGAGCGCTCCGGCCAGCACCCGCGGCTGGTTGCCGACCACGCCGACTGAGTGGCCGTCGAGGCGGCCGAATCCGCAGATGATGTTCTGCGCGTGGTACGGCATCACCTCCAGGAAGGCGCCATCGTCGAGGACACGACCCACCACCGCGCGCATGTCGTAGGGCTGGTTGGGGTTGTCGGGGATGATCGACTGCAGCTCGGCATCGGCGCGGAGCGGGTCGTCCAGGGTTGGCTTGTAGGGCGGCTGCTCGTTGTTGCTGGCGGGCAGGTAACCGAGCAGAGCGCGCATCTGTGCGAACGCCTCGTCCTCGGTGTCGGCGTTGAAATGAGCCACACCACTGCGCTGGTTGTGCACGTCGGACCCGCCCAGGTCCTCGAATGTCACCACCTCCCCGGTGGTGACCTTGATGACGTCGGGGCCGGTGATGAACATGTAGCCCACCTTGCGCACCATGAAGATGAAGTCGGTCATGGCAGGTGAGTACACCGCACCGCCCGTGCACGGTCCGACGATCAGCGACAGCTGGGGGATGACCCCACTGGCCTCGACATTGCGGAAGAAGATCTCCGCATAACCGGCGAGCGAGACGACGCCCTCCTGGATGCGCGCGCCCCCGGAGTCGTTGATGCCCACGCACGGGCAGCCGGTTCGCACGGCCAGGTCCATGGTCTTGGTGACCTTCTCGGCGAACACCTCGCCGAGCGAACCACCGAAGACGGACGCGTCATGGCTGAAGACGAACACCTGGCGGCCGTCGACGGTGCCCCAGCCGGTGACCACGCCGTCACCGCGGATGCGCCGCTCCTCCATGCCGAAGTTGCTGTTGCGGTGGACCGCGAACACGTCGAGCTCGGTGAAGGAACCGGGATCCAGGAACCGCTCAACACGCTCCCGAGCGGTCAGCTTGCCCTTGGGATGCTGAGTGCGCTCGGCCGCGCCGCCGCGGTGCACGGCGTCGTAGCGCCGCTTGCGCAGGACGTTGATGGCGCGCTCGGTGGCCGAGCCGGGCTCGCCCGCGCTGCCGTTCGAGGAGGTGGCCGCAGCCAACGGGGGTAGCGGCGCGCCATCCACGGACTCGGGCTGCGGCTGGTTGCGAGTGGTCCTGGGCATGCCCGCAGGATAGTCGCGAAGTCGCGAGCGCGGCTGACCCCGTCGTACGATGCCCGCGTGGACGTGCTGCTGAGCGCGCGGAGGCAGATGCGCTGCATCTTCACGCGCTCGGATCCGGAGATTCGCCGGGCTCGCTGGATCACCGCGTTCACCCTCGCCCTCGCCCCACGCCGGTGACCGGCGCCCGCAGCGCGGCGCCGGTCGCCTGAACAGCTACGCTGGCTGAGCGCGCTTCAGATGTCGCCTCCCGGGCGGTGCACGCCGAAGACGTCACGCAGGGCGTTGCAGATCTCGCCAACGGTCGCCATCGAGGCGAGCGCCTGCCGCAGCACCGGTAGGAGGTTCTCGGTGCCCTCAGCGGCGCGCCGCACCTCATCGACGGTGCGCCTCACGGCTGCGGAGTCACGGCGGCCGCGAAGCCGGGTGAGCCGTTCCACCTGGGCGGCCTCGAGGTCGGCGTCGATGCGGTGGATCTCGACCTGCGGTTGCGAGGATTCAGTGAAGCGATTCACGCCGACGATCACCCGCTCGCCGCTCTCGACGAGCTGTTGGTGGCGGTATGCGGAGTCCTGGATCTCGCGCTGGTAGAAGCCGTCCTCGATGGCGCTGACCGCGCCACCTCGCTCCTCGACCCGCGCCATCAGCGCCGTCGACGCGTCGACCAGGTCGGCGGTGAGCCTCTCGACCAGGTACGAGCCTCCCAGCGGGTCGGCGACAGCGGTTGCGCCTGATTCGAAGCCGATCACCTGCTGGGTGCGCAGCGCGATCTCCGCCGCCTGCTGCGACGGTAGCGCCAGCGCCTCGTCGTAGCTGTTGGTGTGCAGCGACTGCGTCCCGCCGAGAACCGCGGCCATCGCCTGGAGCGAGACGCGCACGACGTTGTTGAGCGGTTGCTGCGCGGTCAGGGTCGCGCCACTGGTCTGTGCGTGGAAACGCAGCGACAGGCTGCGCGGGTCACGGGCGCCAAAGCGCTCGCGCATCACCTCCGCCCAGATGGTGCGCGCCGCCCTGAACTTGGCGACCTCCTCGAAGAAGTCGTTGCTGACATTGAAGAAGAAGCTGAGCCGGGGCGCGAACGAGTCGACCTCGAGCCCGGCGTCCACGGCAGCCTGGACGTAGGCGATTCCGTTGGCCAGGGTGAACGCGATCTCCTGTGGCGCCGTGGCTCCGGCCTCGCGAATGTGGTATCCGCTGATGCTGATCGTGTTCCAGCGCGGCAGCCGCTGCGCGCAGTACGCGAAGGTGTCGGTGACCAGCCGCATCGACGGACGCGGCGGGAAGATGAACGTTCCGCGCGCCGCGTACTCCTTGAGGATGTCGTTCTGGATGGTGCCGCCGAGTGTTGCCACGTCGATCCCCTTGCGCTCCGCGGCGAGCTCGTACATGAGCAGCAGCAGCGCGGCCGGGGCGTTGATGGTCATCGAGGTGGTGACCTGGTCCATGGGGATGCCGCGCATCAGCATCTCCAGGTCGTCGAGGGAGTCGATTGCCACGCCCACCTTGCCGACTTCGCCCCTGGCCATAGGGTCGTCGCTGTCGTAACCCATCTGGGTGGGCAGGTCGAAGGCGCAGCTCAGCCCGGTCTGGCCGGCGTCGAGCAGGTACCGGAAGCGTTGGTTGGTCTGCTCGGCGCTGCCGAAGCCGGCGTACTGGCGCATCGTCCAGAGGCGGCCGCGGTATCCCTCGGCGCGCACGCCTCGGGTGAAGGGGTACTCGCCGGGGGGCGGAGCCTGCGGCGCTGCGGCCGGCAGGTACACCGGCTCGAGCGGCAAGCCACTCTCGGTCCGCGCCGATTCCGCGCCGGCGCCGGTCACCCCTCGGGGCCGGTGGCGGCGGGGTCGGGCTGGCAGAGCTCGGTGAGCACGCCGGCGGCGGCGGATGGGTGCAGGAATGCCACCAGCCTGCCGCCGGCGCCACGGCGCGGACAGGCGTCCAGGGCCTGAAGCCCGAGCTCGGCGTAGCCGTCCAGGGCTGCCTGGACGTCGTCGACGCCGTAGGCCACGTGGTGCAGGCCGCCACCGCGCTTCTCGAGGAAGGCAGCGATCTTCGAGGTCGGACCTGTCGATCCGAGCAACTCGACGCGGGACTCGCCAACCTCGAACATGACGGCCTCGATGCCGTCGGACTCGACCAGCTGACGGTGGCTCGGGGCACGTCCGAGGAGCCGTTGGTAGGCCGCCGCAGCGGCATCGATGTCACGCACGGCGATCCCGACGTGGTCGATCCTGCTCAACATCGCGGCGAGTATAGGAACGAGCGCTGTGCAGAGCGCTCACCAAGCTGTTGCACGCGGGCGATGGGCGGCCGCCGATTCGATGCTAGGTTCGAGCCACCCATGTCCCGGCCATGCCTTCCTGCCGCCGTCATCGCCGCCCTCGCCGCCGTTCTCCTAACGGGCTACGCGGTGCTCTGGACCACGGTGTCGCCCACCGACGTCGGCCGCTCCGACTTCACCAGCTTCTACGTTGGCGGCACGCTGCTGCGAGAGGGACACGGCGGGGCCATCTACAACCCGACGTTGCAGACGGCGCTGCACGCGTCGCTGATCGCGCCCTCGCACGGCGTCAACCTGCCCTTCGTCAACCCCCCGGCGGCCGCCGTGGTCGTTGTCCCGGTCACGCTGCTGCCGCTCGGTGCTGCCTACCGCGCCTGGCAGGCGATGCAGCTGCTCATGCTGGCGGCGGCGGTGGTGGTCGCGGCGCGGTATGCACCGTGGCCGGCGCGGCTGCGACGGAGCGGGACGATCCCGGCCACCGTGCTGTTCACGCTGGCCGGGACCGGGACGCTGGCGCTGGGACTGCTCGGCCAATGGGACGGGTTGAGCGCCCTCGGCCTCGCCGTCGCCTACGCGTTCTGGCGGCGCGATCGGCCGGCCAGCGGAGGGGCAGTGCTCGCCGGCTGCGTCCTGCTGGCCAAACCGCACCTCGCCTTCGGCCTGGCAGCCCTGCTGCTGGCCTGGCACGACCGGCGCGTGCTTGCGGGCGCTGCCTCTGCTGTGCTTGTGCTCGGCCTGGTGTCATTGGCCGCGGTGGGACCGGCGGGCATCGCCGGCTTCGCCGCTCGTGTGGGCGGCGACGCCGGCTGGCAACCGCTGGCATCGCTGCTGGGATTCACCGGGCTGGCCGGTTCGTGGCTGGGCGCCGGCGCCGCGGCGTCGGTGATCGCCGCCGCCGGGAGCGTCGCGGCGATGGCCGGGTGCGTGGCCATGGGCCGCCGGCTCAGCCGCGATCGCCGGGAGCTGGAGCCGTGCCTCGCGGTGGCGACCGCACTCTCGCTGCTGGTGGCACCCCACCTCCTCACCCAGGACCTCGTGCTGCTCGCGCCCGTCGTCGTCGTCCTGGTCGCGTGGGCAGCCGGCCGCGATGGGGCGGTCGCCTGGCTGGGACCGGCCGGCCGGGCCGTTCTGGGTGCGTGGTCGCTTGTCGCCGTTGCGGCGGCTCTCGACCTCGGCCAGAAGGGGATCGGCCCACCCGGACGGCTGGTGCCCTGGGCGCTGCTTGCCCTGGCCGTGCTGGTCACCTGGCAGCTTCGCCGGCCACTCGACCGCACCCTGGCGGTCGCGCCGATCTGACCGCCTCTGCTAGTTCTCGTCCGGCGAGTTGACCTCGACGCGGGTCGTGCAGTTGGTCAACTCCTGCGACGCCTTCGTGTAGCGGACCAGCCTCGGGAAGTCGCCGCGGAGCTTGAGCTGGCCGAGCATGATCCCCTTGGTCGCATCCAGCTCGTTCTTGGCGACTTTCTTCCAACGCGAGTACGAGCCCGTGATCACGTACTTGGCGGCCTCGGCGTCGGCGCGCGAGCAGATCTTCACGTCGCGGGCCTCCCCGTGCCAGAGGTGGAGAAAGATGCCCATGTCGTCGGGCACGTTCTTGTCGGGCTCGGCGAGCACCACCAGGCCGACGCTGCCGGTGGCGTCCGCTTCCGGGTTGGCCAAATTGGCGAACGACACCTCCTCGGCGATCACCCGCTTGTCGATGGCGATGACCGTGGCGGCGTCAGCCCTGGCGTCTGACGGAAAAATGATCTTGAGAACGTCGTCCGCAAAGACCTGTTCTGCCGCGGCAAGCCGGACGGCGTCACCGACGTCGTCGATCCGCAGGCACAGAGAAGCAGGGAGAGCGGCGATATTCAGGGCGCGCTGCACGGGCGCATCATCTGCAACTCCAGCCGGGTGGGGTCGTCCGCGTGCATGGCCTGCACCCTGCCCGTCCTGACGAATCGGTGGCGTTCGTAGAGGCGCTCAGCGGCCTCGTTACCCTCGGCCACCCAGAGCTGGATGCGGGCGAAGCCCTCGATGGCCGCCCACGCCACAACCGCGGTCACCAGCTGGTCGGCCACACCGCGGCCCCGCCACGTCGCCTGCACCCACATCGAGACCAGCTCGGCGGTGTCGTCGGTCTCGCGGAAACCTGCCGCAAGGCCCACCGGCCGCCCGTCGACCGCGGCGACGAAGCAGCCACCGTCCGCCAACCGCTGCCGCCACACTTCCTCGGTCACCGCGCCGGCGTCCGCCGCCGTGGTCCAGAAGGCCGCCGGAGCGTCGCGCAGAGCGTCGAGCCTGACCTTGCGGTAGACGCGCCATTCGTCGGGAGCGGCGCGGTGCACGGCTGGGCCTGTCACCGCGCCATCGTCGCGCAGGTCGCGTGCGAACGGGCCGGCCGCATCCGGCTGCGTTACCGTTGAGCCCGTGGCCGCCCAGCAATCCGCCGTCTCATTGCGCGAGGTGACGCACGCCGACGTCGCGGAGATGACGGAGATGATGGTCCGCAACCGCGCTGACGTCGAGCGCGTCGGACCAGCCAACGCGGACGGGTTCTTCACCGAGGCGGGGATGACCCGGCGCATCGACGAGGTCATCGACGAGTCAGCGCGCGGCCTGCGCCGCCACTGGACAATCCGTGTCGACGGTGTCCTGGCGGGCGACATCGCGCTCAGCCACATCCAGCGCGGGCCGCTCCAGAATGCCAACCTGGGCTACATGGTCGATGCCGCGTTCCGCGGCCGCGGTGTGGCCACCGCCGCGGTCCGGCTGGCAGCCGAGCACGCGTTCGGCGAGGTCGGGTTGCACCGCCTGGAGGCGGGTGCGATGCCGAGCAACGTGGCGTCGCAGCGCGTCCTCGAGAAGGCCGGCTTCACCAGGGTTGGGACCACGCGCGGCCTGCTCTTCATCGCCGGGCGCTGGGAGGACCACATCCTCTACGAGCTGGTCGGCCCGGACACCCCGCCGGCGATGACCTCAGCCTCCGAACCGGCGGTCACCTCGCCGAGCGGCGATGTGTCGGGCTGAAGTTGCAGTGTCCACAACCTGGGCACCGGTCACGGCAGCAGCCAGATGACGCCGGCCATTGCGGCGGTGGTGGCGATCCACATCGTGGTATGCAGGCCGAGCGTGCTGCCGAGCGCGCCGCCGATCAGGGCGCCGATGGGACGCAGGCCGTAGTTGATGGTGCTGTACGCGCCGGACACGCGCGCGCGCAGCGGCGCCGGGATCGATGCGGTGAGGATGGCTCCGATGGTGATGTCCAGCATCACGACACCCACGCCCGAACCGAACTCGGCTGCGAACAGCAGACCCAGGATGAGCGGCTTGCTGGCCCCGAACGCCAGCGGCAGCAGGATCGCCGGCGCGGGGAAGAGGATGCAGCTGAGTGTGAAGGTGCGTCCAACACCGAGGCGTCGCGACACCCGCGAGGTCAGCGCCACACCGATGACCGCGCCGACGGCGCCTGCGCCCAGGACGAGGCCGAGCTGGGCGGGGCTGACGCCAAGGTCGTGTGTCGCATACAGCACGAAGATGGCGGTGGCGACGAAGCTGAAGATGTTGATCGTTGCGGTGGCGCCGAGAAGCGCGCGCACCACCGGCGAGTGCGCGATGAATCGAACGCCCTCGCTGAGGTGTCCTTGTCCACCCCCCGCCGTTGCTGGTTCCTCAGGGTGGATGCGCCGCAGGAAAAGCGCTGAGCCCAGGTACGACACCGCGTCAATGACGATCGCGCCGGGCGCAGTGAGCAGCTGGACCAGGATGCCACCAGCGCTCTGACCGCCGACGAAGGACAGCGCGCGACTTCCGTGGATCAACGAGTTGGCATCGACGTAGTCCGCAGCCCCGACGATCGATGCGAACACGGTGCTTTGCGCAACGTTGAAGAGCACGCTCGCGCAGCCGACCGCAAAGGCGACGGCGTACAGCTGCGCGAAGGTGAGGGCGCCGAACACGTACGCGATCGGGATGCTCGCCAGCAACAACGCTCGCACGATGTCGGCGCTCAGCATCACCCTGCGGCGGTGGCCTTTTCGGTCGACCCAGCCGCCGGCGAGGATGGAGAAGAGCAGGCTCGGCGCCAACCCGGCGGCGGTCAGGTAGCCGGTCTGCGCTGCGCCGGCGTGGAGCACGAGGATTGCCGTCAGTGGCAGCGCCAGGATGCTGACCTGGTCGCCGAAGAGCAAGATGGTCTGGCCCGTCCAGTAGCGCCGGAAGGTGCGCTCGCGCAGGAGCGGCGGGACAAGCCGCGATGTGGCCCTGGGCGAGCTCATCGCGGCTCCGCGGACCCGTCTTCTGCGGGTCCTTCGGGAATCGCCACCCGGATGAAGGTGACGTGGCGAGCCCCCTCCGGCACAAGCGCGGGGTCGTGCACGCGTGCGGCGTAGGGAGCCAGCAGTGCGTCCAGCTGTTCGCCAAGGCGGGCGAGCTCCTCGGCGGTCAGGTAGAGGAACGTGTCGCCGATGCCGCCGGCCCGCTGCCAGTCGACCGGGTCGGCGTGGCGACGCTCGAGGTACTCGATGGTGGCCTGGTGGTAGCGACCGGCCACCGACGTGGAATGGGCGGTGGCGCGCCAGGGCCGGCGCCGGCCGGGGCCGCCGCCCGCCTCTTCCACAAGCCCGTACTTGGCGAGCTGGCGAAGGTGGAAGGAGCAGGATGCCGGGCTCTCGCCAATGCGCTCACCGGCCTCGGTGGCGGTGAGGGGGCCGTGGCGGCGCAGCAGCCCGATCAGCGCCATCCGCACCGGGTGAGCAAGTCCGCGGAGGGTTCGGGGGTCGGTGACCTCGACGGTGGCGGGGATGTCGGAAGTCGGCAATGCAGGTATGGCATGGCAAGGTAGCGTTCGAAAGCTCTCTTGTCGAGCTAGGGTGCGGCGGCTTTGGGGTGACAGCGGCCGGGTCCGTAAGACGGCAAATCCCTTGCCAGGACTGACGTTTGACGTAGCCGAACGCCTGTTCGTATAATAGGTAGCTGATCACGTCCCCTTCTGGTGAGGGGGCGGTAGGGGCGCC